>PJUI01000038.1_pt1 | contig 278377 bp, 232 predicted proteins | sample 1512201 | NCBI WGS metagenome assembly PJUI01 (sample SAMN08177670, study PRJNA422409) | Feces metagenome, whole genome shotgun sequencing project. | isolation source: Chicken feces (2) enriched on wood chips | host: Gallus gallus | place: USA: Madison | collected 2015-01-15
CCCGGAAGCTAAGCCCTTCAGCGCCGATGGTACTGCCCTGGAGACGGGGTGGGAGAGTAGGACGCCGCCGGACAACCCTTCACCGAAGGCCCACCCCACACGGGGTGGGCCTTCGGCATTTCCGTATACCCTCACTCAGGTACCTCTCGCCGCCGAGAGAGTGCCGCGGTCGGCCGAGGTAGAGGCGTGGTCGCGCGAGATAGAGCCCTGGTCCGCCGAGGTAGAGGCGTGGTTCTTGGGCCGGACGGCGTGTGGTCGTCGACGTCAGGCCCAGCCGTAGGCTGCTGACCAGCGGACGATCTCCGCGAAGAACCGGGCCCGCGGTTCGGGGGCGGAGAGCGAGAGGTCGTGCATCCCGCCGGGGATCCGGACGAGGGTGACGACCCGCCCCAGGTGCGCCGCGCGGCGCGCGAGAGGCTCGACGTCGAGCACGATGTCCGCGGAGCGCATGTCCTCGGACCAGCGGGTGCTGAACAGCGACCTCTCAGCGAGGAGCACGAGCACGGGGCAGTCGATGGCGAGCCCCGCCGCGACACGCGCATGGCCCGAGATGATCGCGCGGAGCCAGCCGGCGCGGACGGGGAACGACGGGATGGGCCGCCAGGCGTCGTCGATCACCCAGGCGCCGTCGTCGCGGTCGCGCAGCGTCCGCGCGTAGTACCCGGGGTCCACGTTCGGCAGCGGGGTGCGCGGCTGGAAGCGCGCGAGCTGACGGATCGCCGGGCCCGAGACGGTCCGGGCGACGGACGACCCCTGGAGCTCGAGCCACGGGCTGTTGAGCACGAGCCCGCGGACGGCGCCCGGGTGCCGGTGCGCCCAGAGGGCCGCGACGAGCCCTCCGGTGGAGTGGCCCATGAGCATGATCGCGACGTGCGCGCCGAGGTCCGCGCGGACGACGTCGAGCGCGGCCGCGATGTCGGGGTCGTAGTCGACGAGGTGCTCGACGTACCCCGGCGTCTGGTGCGGGCGCAGGCTGCGCCCGTACTTGCGCAGGTCCAGGGCGTAGAACGCCGCCCCCAGGCCGTGCCAGGTCTCGGCGAGCTCGGTCTGGAAGAAGTAGTCGCTCCAGCCGTGGACGTACAGCACGGCGCGCGCGGGCCGGACCGGCTCCTGCGTCTCGGGTGCGTGCCGCACGACGGTGACGACGACCTCGCCCTCGTCGTCGGGCTCCAGCTCGACCGTGCGCTGCTCGTACCCGGCTCCGAGGACGTCCGGGCGCCACGCGGTCGACGTCACGGCGTGAGCACCACCTTGCCGAAGTGGTCGCCGGTCGCGAGGCGCGCGAGCCCGTCGCGGGCGCGGGACAGGGGGAGCACCTGGTCGACGACGGGGCGCACCTCGCTGCGGGCGAGGAACCGCAGCAGCGCGGTGAGGTCGTCGCGCGACCCTATCGTCACGCCCTGGATGCGGATCTCGTGGAAGAAGACGCGCGTGAGCTCCGCGGGCGACGCGTCGCCGCTGGTCGCTCCGGCGACGACGACGGTCCCGCCCGGGCGCACCGAGCGCAGCGAGTGGCCCCAGGTCGCCTGGCCGACGGTCTCGACGACGACGTCGACCGGTGCGGGGAGCCGGGCGCCGGGCTCGAACGTCGCGGCGGCCCCGAGCCGGGCCGCCCTGGCGCGCTTCCCGGCGGAGCGGGACGTCACCCACGTCTCGAGCCCGGCGGCCGCGCCGAGGGCGACCGCCGCCGTCGCGACGCCACCGCCGGCGCCCTGGACGAGGACGCGGTCGCCGGGGGCGGCGCCGCCGGCGGTGAACAGCATCCGGTAGGCGGTGAGCCACGCCGTGGGGACGCACGCGGCCTCGACGAAGGTCAGCTCCGGCGGCTTGGGGACGAGGTTGTGCGTCGGGACGGCGACGCGCTCGGCGAGCGTGCCGGGGTACCGCTCGGAGAGCAGCGACCGCCGCTCCGCCGGGCCGACGCCGTGCCCGTCGGCCCCGACCACTGCGTGCACCACGACCTCGGTGCCGTCCGGTGTGACGCCCGCGGCGTCCGTCCCGAGGATCATGGGGAGCCGGTCGGCGGGCAGCCCGACGCCGCGCAGCGACCAGAGGTCGTGGTGGTTGAGCGACGCGGCGCGCACGTCCACGGTCGTCCAGTGCTCGCGGGCGTCGGGTTCGGGGCGCTCCCCGACGACCAGCCCCGCCAGGGGGTCGTCGGGGTCGAGGTGGTCGGCGTAGGCGGCGAGCATGCCCCCAACCTACGGTCCGGCCCGCGTCGCAACCACGGGAGGCCGCGTGCCGCGCGTCACCCCACCGAGGGAGTGGTCAGAGCAGCGGGAGCATCCGGCCGAGGTCGGGCACCGCCTCGGAGGTGTGCACGGGCTCCAGGGCGCGCGCGAGCTCGTCGACGTCGTAGGGGACGCGGCCGCACGCGACCCGCAGCCAGAGGCGGGCGTCGTGCACCTCGAGCGCCCAGCCGCCGCGCGTGACGACGACGCGCAGCAGCTCGGCCGCGACGGCGTCGAGCGCGGCACGGTCCACGGGGTCGGCGGGGACGCCGGGGAACGTGCGAGCGAGGTCGTCGGCGTGCACGACGAGCTCGAGGACGCGTGAGCGCACCATGTCGAGGAGCGTGATGGGCCCCCGCCGCGCCTGCACGACGCGCTCGTCGGCGAGCTCGTCGAGGCGTGCGAAGCCCGCGGCGGCGAAGGCCTCGACGTGCCCGAGGCGGTCGTCGGCGATCTGCTCGTCGAGGGCGCGCGTCGCGTGCTCGATCTCCTCCGCCCGCTCCGGGTACGTGCCGAGGTACTCCGCGAGCGTGAGGGGGACGGTCCCGGCGGGCACCGGCCCGCACAGCGCGAGGGTCTCCATGACCCGGCCGAGATGGGTGACGAGCTCGCCCACGGTCCAGCCGTCGAGCACGCTCTCCCGGCCGGCGTCGCGGTCCAGCTCGTCCCCGAGGTCGCACAGCCACCGGTCGAGCCGGTCCCACTGGGCACGCAGGTGCTGGGCTGCCTCGGTCACGTCGCTGTCCATCTCCTCATCGTGCCAGGACGGCGTGGGCACGCCCGCCACGGCACCATCCCGTGGACAGGTCTCAGTCGCGGACGCCGGCCCGTTCCCCGAGGAAGTCGGCGACGATCGGGCCGAGCTGGTCGAACTCGATGAGGAACCCGTCGTGCCCGAAGTCGCTCGTGAGCGTCCGCATCGGGTCGGCCCCCGGGATCCCGGCCGCGATGCGTGCGCAGTCCGCGGGGAGGAAGAGCCGGTCGGTGTCGACCGCGACGACGAGCGCGTGCGCCGTGACCTGGGCGAGCGCCGCCTCGACGCCGCCGCGGTCGCGACCGAGGTCGTGCGTGAGCATCGACTCCGTGAGCACGACGTACGAGTTGGCGTCGAAGCGCCGCGCGAGCTTGTCGCCGTGGTGGTCGAGGTACGACTGCACGGCGTAGCGCCCGTCGGTGAACGGGTCCTCGCCGCCCTGCGGGAGGCGCCCGAACCGGTCGTCGAGCTCGCGCGCGGACCGGTAGGTCGCGTGCGCGATCTGCCGGGCGATGCCGAGGCCGACGTGCGGGCCCTCGCCGTCCGCGGCGTCGTAGTAGTCGCCGCCGCGGAAGCCGGGGTCGGCGCGGACGGCCCCGAGCTGGGGGTGCGCCCACGCGATCTGGTCGCCGGTGGTCTGCGCGTTCGTGGCGATCGCCGCGAGCGAGACGACGTCGATCCCGGCCTCGGGGCCGAGGAGGGCCCACTCGAGGACGCGGTGCCCACCCATCGACGCGCCGACGACGAACGCCCACGACGAGATGCCGAGCGACCGCGCGAGCTCGATCTCGACGGCGACCTGGTCGCGGGTCGTGACGCGCGGGAAGCGGCTGCCCCAGGGGAGCCCGTCGGGCGCGGTGGACGCCGGGCCCGTGGTGCCCTGGCACCCGCCCAGCACGTTGGGCGCGACGACGAACCAGCGGTCGGTGTCGATCGGCGCGCCGGGTCCGACGAGCGACTCCCACCAACCCGCGGTGGCGTGGCCCTCGCCCGCGGGGCCGCTGACGTGGGAGTCGCCGGTGAGGGCGTGCAGGACGAGGACGGCGTTCGACCCGTCCGGCGCGAGCGTGCCCCACGTCTCGTACGCGACGCGGACGTCGGGCAGGCGGGCGCCGGACTCGAGGTCGAACGTGCCGACGTCGGCGAAGCGCCGTCGCCCGGCCGGGTCGCCCTCGCGCCACGCTCCCGTCGCCGGGACCGGAGCCTTCACTCGGGCGCGCGACGGCGCGACCCCGTGCCCCGCCGCGGCGTCCGCGCGGGGACCGCGCCGGCTGTCGGGGGCGGAGGGGAGGAGGTCGTCGTTCACAGGGCTCACCGTCGGCCACTGTACGGCCGGGGCGCGCAGGGCGCCCCGGCTGTCCAGATCCGTCATCGCAGTCCTCGTCGTCGTTCTGCCGCGCGTGGGGTCGCCGTCGCTCAGGCGCCCAGCGACGACTTGGCGGCCGTGAACCCGAGCTCGAGGTCGGCGAGGATGTCGTCGACGTGCTCGATGCCGACGGAGAGGCGGACGAGGCCCGGCGTCACGCCGGACTGCGCCTGCTCCTCGGGCGTGAGCTGGCTGTGCGTCGTCGACGCGGGGTGGATGACGAGCGAGCGCACGTCGCCGATGTTGGCGACGTTGGAGTGGAGCTGCAGCGCCGAGACGAAGGCCTGCCCGGCCTCGCTGCCCCCGTCGAGCTCGAACGCGAGCACGGCGCCGGCGCCGCGCGGCAGGTACTTCTGCGCGTTGGCGTGCCACGGGCTCGAGGCGAGCCCGGCGTAGTGCACGGTGCGGACGTCGTCGCGGGCCTCGAGCCACTCCGCGACCTTCTGCGCGTTCGCGACGTGGCGCTCGACGCGCAGCGAGAGCGTCTCGATGCCCTGCGCGATGAGGAAGGCGTTGAACGGGGAGATCGCGGAGCCCAGGTCGCGCAGGAGCTGGACCCGGGCCTTGAGCACGTAGGCGAGGTTCGCGCCGAGGATGCCGTCCACGCCGAGGTCGCGCGCGTAGACGAGGCCGTTGTACGACGGGTCGGGCGTGTTGAAGTTGGCGAAGCGCTCGGGGTGGGCCGCGTAGTCGAACGTGCCGCCGTCGACGATCACGCCGCCGATCGCGGAGCCGTGGCCGCCCAGGTACTTCGTGGCGGAGTGCACGACGACGTCCGCCCCGTGCTCGAGCGGGCGCAGCAGGTAGGGGGTCGCGACCGTGTTGTCCACGATCAGCGGGACGCCCACCTCGTGCGCGACCGCCGCGACGGCCTCGATGTCGAGGACGTCGGCCTGCGGGTTGGGGATCGTCTCGCCGAAGAACAGCTTGGTGTTCGGGCGCACCGCGTCGCGCCAGGCCTGCGGGTCGTGCGGGTCGGCCACGAACGTCGTCTCGACGCCGAGCTTGGCGAGCGAGTACTGCAGCAGGTTGTACGTGCCGCCGTACAGGCTCGGGGACGCGACGACGTGGTCGCCCGCCTCGGCGACGTTGAGGATCGCGAACGTCGTCGCGGCCTGCCCGGACGCGAGGAGGAGCGCGCCGACGCCGCCCTCGAGCGAGGCGATGCGGTTCTCGACGACCTCCTGGGTCGGGTTGCCGATGCGCGTGTAGATGGGGCCGAGGTCCTTGAGCGCGAAGCGGTCGGCGGCCACGGACGCGTCGGGGAAGACGAACGACGTCGTCTGGTAGATGGGCAGCGCGCGGGCCCCGGTCGTCGGGTCGGCGGTCTGGCCGGCGTGGACCTGGCGCGTCTCGAAGGACCAGGCGGGGGCGTTCTCGGTGCTCATGGTGCTCTCCTGCGGGTGGTGGGGGTGGGGACGACGGCGGCGCGGCGCGCCGGGCGGGTGCCGCGGGGACGAGAGGGCGGGAGGCCGGCCGTCGACCGCGGCGGGGGGCGCACACGGGACGGGATCGCCACGGCGAGGACGTCGTCGACGACGGCTCGCGGGCAGGCGAACGTGTGCTGGGGTCAGCGACACATTCGACGGGACATGCTGGCGAGGCTAGGCCGGATCCTCGCCGTCCGACAGGGGTGTCTCGCGATGCGAGACCACATCCTGAGAAGATCGACGACGCTCCGATGGCGCATCGCGGACCTTCTGGGCAGACTCGTGCGGGTGCTGTCAACGGGACACGCCGCGCGACCGGTCGAAGGAGGAGCGATGGACGACGTGACGTCGGCGCCCGCCGCCCGGACCGAGTCCCTCGGGGGAGCGCGGCGACGCTCGACCGGGCCCCGGCGCCTCGCCTCCGCGGCCTCGGCGGGCTTGCTCGCGCTCGTGCTCGGCGTCGGGCTCGCGCCCTCCGCGTCGTCCGACCCGCCGTCCGACGACGACGTCCGCGCCGCGCGCGAGGCCGCGGACGGCGCGGCCCGGGACGTCGCGACGGTCGAGAGCGAGCTCGCGTCGCTGCGGGACCGGCAGTCCACCGCCGAGGCGGCGGTCGAGACCGCGGCGGAGGAGTACGCGGCCGCGCAGGACGCGCTCGCCGCGGCCGACGCGGAGGTCCGCGACGCGCAGGAGGCGCTCACGACGGCCCGGACGGGCGAGACGGACGCCCGCGCCGCCGTGGGTGCGCTCTTCCGCGCGTCGCGGCAGGGCTCCGCCGACCTCGACGCGCTGCGCGCCGTCCTGGACGCGGACGGCGTGGGCCAGGTCGTCGAGCGGGAGAATGCCGAGCGCGTCGCCGGCCGCACCGCGGGTCGTGCCGTCGACGCGCACGCGACGGCGCGCGCCGTGGCCGACACCGCCCGCGCCCGGGCCGACGCGGCGCTCGCGCACCAGGGCGAGGTCGAGGACCGCGCACGGGACGCGCTCGCCGCCGCCCAGGTCTCGTCCGACGCGCTCGCCGACGCCGTGCAGGAGTCCGCGACCCGCCGCGAGGCGCTCCTCGCCGAGCTCGCCCGCGCGCGCGCCACGAGCGTCGACGTCGAGCGCCAGCGCCAGGACGCCCTCGACGCGCAGGCCGCGAGCGAGCGCGAGGCCGCCGCCCGGGCCCGCGTCGAGGCCCCGACGACGGGGACCTCGTCGGGCACGCCCGCGGCGCCCCCGACGAGCAGCCCCGCACCCGCGGACCCGGCGCCCGACCCTGCACCCGCGCCGCCCCCGGCCCCGGATCCCGCGCCTGCGCCGAACCCGGCACCCGCGCCGCCGCCCGCGCCGACACCCGACCCGCCGCCGGTCGTCACGCCGCCCCCGGGCACCGGTGTCGGCAGCGCCGCGCAGGGCCAGGCCGCGGTCGCGTGGGCGCGCACCAAGATCGGCGCCCCGTACGTGTTCGGCGGCACCGGGCCGGGGTACGACTGCTCGGGCCTCACGTCCCGCGCCTGGGCCGCGGCGGGCGTCGACATCACGCGCACGTCGCGGTCGCAGTACCAGCGCGTGCAGAAGATCTCCTACGACCAGCTCCGGCCGGGCGACCTGATCTTCTACGCCAACGACACGTCGAACCCGTCGACCATCCGCCACGTCGCCATGTACACCGGCAACGGCATGATGATCGAGGCCCGCCAGCCCGGCAGCCCCGTGCACGAGGTGGCGATGCGCTGGGCCGACGCGATGCCCTACGCGGGCCGCCCCTGACGCACGACCTGGGTCGCGCACCGTCGCGACCTGAGGGCGACGCGTCCAGGGGGCCGCCCTGGCGAGCCTGGTCCCATGACCGACACGACCTCGTCCTGGTTCCGCCCCGGTCCCCCCGGGCTCACCCGCTCCGCGCGCACCGCCGCGGCGATGGTGGCCTGCGCGTCCGCGACCCTCGTCGCCGGCGCCCTGCGCTGGTGGGGACCACCCCCGGAGGGGTACTCGGCGATCTTCGCGCCGTCGTGGGTCGCGCCCGTCGCCGCGGGGAGCGCCCTGCTCGCGGTCGTGGCCGCCCGTGGTCGCCGTCGCACGTCCCGGCACCTGGCCCTCGGGCTCGGCTGGACCGCGGTCGTCCTGCTCTTCTGGGCGGGCGGGGGTCTCGCGCTCGACGCGTTCCGGGCGTTCTTCGCCGTGACAGGGATCCCGGCCGGTGACTTCGCCGTGGTCGACGTCCCGGGGGCGCTGGTGCGGTCGCTCGCCACGCTGACGGCCGTGGTCACGACCTTGAGCACGTGGTCGGTCGCCACGACGGGCGCCCGGCCCGTCCGGCGTCGGTGGCCGCGGGCGCTCGGCCTGGCGATGTGCGTGCCCTACCCGGCGCTCAAGGCCTACTGGTGGCTGGGCGGTACGCTCGGACGGCCCGAGCCGCACACGGGGGGAGCGCCGGTGATGGAGGTCGTGCTGTTCGCGACGGCGGCCGTCCTGGTGCTCGCGCTGACGCACCGCCCGGTCCCGGCCCGGGGCGTCCGGGCCGCGCTGCAGGCCGTCGGGTGGGTCGCGGCGTCCGCGGGGCTCACGATGGGGGCGCTCATGGTCTTCGGGACCGCCGCGCAGCTCCTGGGCCTCGACGACGGTCCGGTCGACCTCGGTGCCGGCGCGATCACCGTCATCGTCGCCCTGACCTACGGCACCTGGCTCGTGATCGGCGTGGCGCTGCTCGTCGCGACGCTGGACGCGGGCGACGCCGCGGCGCGCCCCGCCCTCCGCGGCACCCGATCGGTCGCCGTCCCGTGAGCCTGCGGCCCGCCCGCGGGGACGTGCTCGTCGCGACGGCGGCAGCGCTCGCCCTGCTGCCCGTGACGTGCGTGGTCGCGCTGGAGTCGCTCCCCGCCGCCCGTGCCTGGGCCCTCGTCGGGCTCGCCGCGCTGGCGCACGTCGCCTTCGTCGCCCGCCGGTCGGCCCCGGTGCTCTCGCACGTGCTCGTCGCGCTCACCGCGGCGGGGATGCTCGCCGTGTCCGGGCTGTACTTCCTGCTGCCGTCGGCGGCCGTGTTCCTGCTCTCCGTCTACTCCTGCACGGCGTGGGGGCCGCGTCCGCTCGGGCTGGTGACCGGCGTCGCCGGCGTGGCGGCGACCGTGCTCCGGTACCGCGCGGACCCGAGCGTGACGGCGTCGCCGGTCGGCCCGAGCCCGTGGCTGCTGGGCCTGCTCCTGGCCGCCCTCGTCGTGGTCGCCTGGACCGCCGGCCTGCTCCGGCGGTCGCAGGAGCAGGTGCGGCGCGAGGCGCTGGCCGGGCGCGAGCGCGCGGAAGCCGAGCGCGAGGAGCGGGCTGAGCGGGCCGTGCTCGCCGAGCGCGCCAGGATCGCGCGCGAGATGCACGACGTCGTCGCGCACTCCCTCTCGGTCGTCGTCGCCCAGGCGCGCGTGGGCCGCGCCGACCCCGGACGCGCGGCGCAGGCGCTCGCGGTGGTCGAGGAGACCGGGCGCGAGGCGCTGCGGGACCTGCGGGGGATCGTGCACGTGCTGCGCGCGGAGCCGGCGAGCGCCCCCGCCGGTGCGGTGACCGCGGCGCCTGCGCCGACGCTCCGGGACGTGCCCGGCCTCGTCGACCGCGTCCGCCGGGCCGGCCGCGCCGTGCGGGTCGTCGAGTCGGGTGTCCCCGTGCCGCTCGGGCCGACGGCGGAGCTCGCCGCGTTCCGCGCGGTCCAGGAGGCGCTGACCAACAGCGCGCGCCACGCCGCGCCCGGCTCGTCGACGACGGTCACCCTCGCGTGGCACGGCGCCGGGCTCCACGTGGAGGTGGCGGACGTCCCGTCGACCGACGACGCGGTGGCCGCCCGGCCCGCTCCCGGCCCGGACGCCGCACCGGCGACCGGCGCGGGCCTGGGGCTCGTGGGGATGCGGGAGCGGATCGAGGCGGCGGGCGGGACGCTCGAGATCCGCGCGGGCGAGGCGTGGACGGTCGCGGCCTCGGTCCCGGCCTCGAACCAGCACGCGCTCGCACCGCCTCGGCCTGCGGACGGTGGCCCGTGATCCGCGTGCTGGTCGTCGACGACCAGCCGCTCGTCCGCGCGGGGGCGGTCGCCGTGATCGACGCCGCACCGGACCTGGCCGTGGTCGGCGAGGCTGCCGACGGCGCGCAGGCGCTGCGCGTGCAGCGCGAGCGGCGGGCCGACGTCGTCGTCCTGGACGTGCGCATGCCGGTCATGGACGGCATCGAGACGACGGCGCGGCTGCTGGACGCGTCGATGCCTCCGTGCCGGGTGCTCGTCCTCACGACGTTCGACGTGGACGAGTACGTCTACGCCGCGCTCCGAGCGGGCGCCGCCGGGTTCCTGCTCAAGGACGCGCCGACCGACGAGCTGCTCGCCGCCGTCCGCACCGTGCACCGGGGGGACGCCGTCATCGCACCGTCGGCGACGCGGCGGCTCCTCGCCGAGGTCGCCCCCGTCCTCCCGGACGTCGTCGCCCGGTCCGAGGCCGTCGGCGTGCTCACCGGGCGCGAGCGCGAGATCGTCGCGCTGCTCGCCGAGGGGCTGTCGAACGCCGAGATCGGGGCGCGGGTGTACCTCTCGGAGGCGACGGTCAAGACCCACGTCGGCCGGGTCCTCACCAAGCTCGGGCTGCGTGACCGGGTCCAGGTCGTCGTCTGGGCCTACCGGAACGGCCTCGCCCGGCCGTGACGCACGACGGCGGCCGCTCACCTCGCGAGGTGAGCGGCCGCCGTCGTGCGTGCGGGTGGGACGCGGGTCAGTGGCCCGGCGTGTGGTACCCGGAGTCGATGGCGCGCTGCAGCGAGCGCTCGATCTCGGCCTCGGCGTCCGCGCGGCCGACCCAGTGGGCGCCCTCGACGGACTTGCCGGGCTCGAGGTCCTTGTAGACCTCGAAGAAGTGCTGGATCTCCAGGCGGTGGAAGTCGGAGACGTCGTCGATGTCCTGGCGCCACGCGGCGCGCTGGTCGCCCGTCGGGACGCAGAGGACCTTGTCGTCGCCGCCGGCCTCGTCGCGCATGCGGAACATGCCGAGCGCGCGGCAGCGGATCAGGCAGCCGGGGAACGTCGGCTCCTCGAGCAGGACGAGCGCGTCCAGCGGGTCGCCGTCCTCGCCGAGCGTCCCCTCGATGAACCCGTAGTCGTCGGGGTACCGCGTCGAGGTGAAGAGCATGCGGTCGAGGCGGATGCGACCGGTCGCGTGGTCCACCTCGTACTTGTTGCGCTGCCCCTTGGGGATCTCGATCGTGACGTCGAACTCCACTGCTTCCTCCAGTCGTACCGGCACCGCGACGCTCGGGCGGTGGCTGGGTCTGTGGACGACGGACCACGCCGTCGTGCGGGAACTAGTGTGACACGTGCGGTCCGCGCGGGAGGGTTTCCACAGGCCCCACGGCCGCCCGGGCTGAGTGATAATGCGCACGTGCCCGCACCCGACGTCCCGGTGGAGGCACCGGTCCCCGCCGGTGCCGAGCAGACGCGCGCGGACGCGACGGACGGACGGATCCGGGGGAGACGCATGGGCTGGGGCGCGCGCACGGGCGTGGCCGTCGGTGTCGTGCTCGTCCTCGCGGGCGGTTACGTCGCGGCGGACGCGTACGACGTCGTGCCCGGCGTGCTCACGACCGCGGAGCCGTACCCGGAGCCGAACCCGTTCCCCGAGGCGCCGGGCGCCGTCGCGGCGCCCCCGCTCGTGCCCGGCCTGCCGACCCTCGACGCCGCGGCCCCCGTCCCCGCCGCGGGCAGCGTGCAGGACCTCGCCGACGCGCTCGCGGCCGACACGCGGCTCGGCCCGCGCGTCGGCGTCCTGGTCACCGACGCGGCGACGGGCGACGTGCTCGGCGCGAGCGGCGACACGGTCGGCCACGTCCCGGCGTCGACGCTCAAGACGTTCACCGCGGCGGCCGCCCTCACGTCGCCCGGTGCGCACGCGACCCTCCCGACGCGCGCCGTCCTCGAGGGCCAGGAGACCGTGTACCTCGTGGGCGGCGGCGACATGATGCTCGCCGCGGGCGCCGGGGACCCGACGGCGGTCAACGGCCGGGCGGGCCTCGGCGACCTCGCCGCGCAGGTCGCGGGCGAGCTCCGGCTGACGGGCCGCACGACGGTCGCGCTCCGCCTCGACGACACGCTCTTCACCGGCGCCGCGGTCGCGCCGACGGTCGACCCGGCGAGCGTGCGCAACGGGTACGTGGCACCGGTCGCGGCGCTCGCCGTCGACATCGCGCGGCTCGAGGACGAGGAGTACGCGCCGCGCGCCGAGGACCCGGCGATGTCCGCCGCGGAGGCGTTCGTCGCCGCGCTCGCCGAGCAGGGGGTCACCGTGGCGGGCGACGTCGTGCGCGCCCCGGCGCCCGACGACGGCCGCACGATCGGCGAGGTGGAGTCCGCGCCGCTGAGCGAGGTCGTCGCGTACCTGCTCCAACACTCCGACAACACGATCACGGAGGTCGTGGGACGCGTCGTCGCGATCGACGCGGGACTGCCCGGCTCCGGAGCGGGCGCGACGCAGGCCGTCCGGTCGGCGGTCGAGGGCCTCGGGGTCGACCTCACGGGCGCGACGCTCGCCGACCTCTCGGGCCTCGGCGACGGCTCGGTCGTCACGCCCGCGCAGCTCGACGAGGTCGTCGGCCTGCTCGCCGACCCGGAGCACCCGCGGCTGCGGCCCGGCGCCGTCGGGCTGCCGGTCGCGGGACTGTCCGGGACGCTCGGCGAGCGCTACCTCGAGAACGCGGGTCGCGGCGTCGTGCGGGCCAAGACGGGCAGCCTGCCGAACGTCACGTCGCTGGCGGGCACGGTCGTCACGGCCGACGACCGCCTCCTCGTGTTCTCCCTCATGGCCGACGCCGTCCCCGACGGCGGCACGTACGGCGCGCGCCTCATCTTCGACGACTTCGTCGCGTCGCTCGCGGAGTGCGGCTGCACCGACTGAACGGTGTCGTTCACGGTTCGTCCGACGTCTCCGTGAGCCAGTCCTCGACCTCGAGACCGGGGATGCGAGAGAACTCGCGGACGTCGTTCGTCACCATGACGAGCCCGAGCGACCGGGCGTGCCCGGCGAGGAGGGCGTCGTAGGGCCCGACGGGCGTGCCGCGGGCGGCGAGGAGGGCGCGGACGCGGCCGGCGTGCATCGCTGCGAGACCGTCGAACGGGAGCACGTCCACGAGCGACAGCAGCTCGTCCACGGCCTGACGGTTGCGATGCGGGTCGTCCGACCGCTCGATGCCGTGCTCGAGCTCCATCTCGCTCACCGTCGAGACCGCGACGCGTCCCTCCGCCTCCCGAAGCCTCGGTCGTGCGGCTGCGCCGTTCCCACGCAACAGCGCGATCAGGACGTTCGTGTCCAGCAGGTAGAGCGTGCTCACAGGGCGCCGCGCTCCTCGGCGGTCCCCTGGTCGCGGTCGGGGAGGAAGTCGTCGGCGACGCGGAGCCCGTGGTCGAACCACTCGTCCCACCCGGAGCCGGCCGGCGTGATCACGCGGGACCTGCCGACGGCCCGGACCTCGACCTCGCGGACGTCGTCGGGCAGCGCGACCGCCTTGGGCAGGCGGACCGCCTGCGTCCGGTTGCTGCGGAACACCGTCGTGCGGACCATCGGGAAGCCTCCTCGGTCGTATATCCCGGGAGTATATCCCAGCTCCTCACGCGACCCCTGGTCCCGGGATACGGTGAGACGGTGACACTCGTCGAGCAGGACGGCCGTTCGGGCAGCGACCCGTCACGCGGCGACATGTCGATCGTCGACTGGTCGGCCGCCGCGCAGATCGCGGGCCGGCTCGCGCGCCCCGGCCCGCAGGCGTCGCGCGACGAGCTCGCCGACCTGGTCGAGGGGCTGCGCAGCGCGGCGCAGGCCGCCGTGCCCCACGTGCTCGACGTGACGCGCATGAGTCCCGCCGCGAGCGGGTCGACGACCGGGCTGGGCGCCGTGTACGTCGTGGACCGTGCGCGCTGGGCGCGCGCCAACACCGAGATCATGGCGTCGCTCACCGACGGCGTGACCGACGCGCTCGTCGGCGAGCGCGGACGCGTCCCGCAGGCGACCGCGCTCGTCGGGGCCGCGCAGGTCGGGTCGGTCCTCGCGGTCCTGTCCAGCCGGGTCCTCGGCCAGTTCGACCCCTACAGCGGGCTGGGCGGCCCCGCGGTCGCGCCCGGCACCGTGCCCGACGGCGGCCCGTCGCCCGCGGCCACCGGCTCGCCCGGGCGGCTGGTGCTCGTGGCGCCGAACGTCCTGCAGGTCGAGCGCGCCCTGGACCTCAAGCCGGCCGACTTCCGCCTCTGGGTCTGCCTGCACGAGCAGACGCACGCGCTCCAGTTCGCCGCCGCGCCGTGGCTCGCGGACCACCTGCGCGCGCGGGCGAGCGCGCTCCTCACCGAGCTCTCCGCGTCCTCGCGCCGGCTCGCCGAGGCGCGGCTGCGCGAGAAGCTCGCCACCGTGGGTCGCGCCGTCCTCCACGCCGTGCGCGGCGAGGACGGCACCTTCGTGGACGGCCTCCTCACGCCCGAGGAACAGGACCGCCTCGCCGACGTCACGGCCGTCATGGCCCTGCTGGAGGGGCACGCCGACGTGGCGATGGACGCCGTCGGGCCGCGCACCGTGCGGACCGTGCGCAGCATCCGCCGCAAGTTCGAGGCCCGGCGCGACGGCGAGGGGCGCTCCGGGTTCGACGTCGTGCTGCGTCGGGTGCTCGGCATGGACGCCAAGATCGCGCAGTACCGCGACGGCGCGGCGTTCGTGCGCGCGGTCGAGAAGGAGGTCGGGCGCGACGGGTTCAACGCCGTGTGGGCGGCGCCCGAGAACCTGCCGACCGCCCGCGAGATCGCCGACGCGCGCGCCTGGGTGCGCCGCGTCCACGGCTGAGCCGGTGGGCGGGCCGGCGCCCGTCGTCGCCACCGCGCGCCGGGCCGTGCGCGGCGCGCTCGGGGACCTGGAGCGCGGGGCGCTCGTGCTCGTCGCGTGCTCGGGCGGCGCGGACTCGACGGCGCTCGCGGCCGCCACGGCGTTCGTCGCGCCCCGGCTCGGGCTGCGCGCGGGCGCCGTCGTCGTGGACCACGGTCTCCAGGCGGGCAGCGCCGACGCCGCGGCGGACGCCGCAGAGCGCTGCCGCGGGCTGGGACTCGACCCGGTGGAGGTGCGCCGCGTCGTCGTGCCGGCGTCGGGCGACGGCCCGGAGGGCGCCGCGCGCGCGGCCCGGTACGCCGCGCTCGACGCGGCGGCCGCCCGGCACGGCGCGGCCGCGGTGCTCCTGGGCCACACGCTCGACGACCAGGCGGAGACGGTGCTGCTCGGGCTCGCCCGCGGTGCGGGTGCCCGCTCGCTCGCCGGGATGGCGCCCCGGCGCGGCGTCCACCGGCGCCCGTTCCTCGCGCTGCGGCGCGCGGACACCGAGTCCGTGTGCCGGACGCTCGGGCTCGCGTGGTGGGACGACCCCACGAACGGACCGTCGGCGTCGGGCGACGCCCCGCGGTCGCCGGGCACCGCCGCGCTGCCCCTGCGTTCGCAGGTGCGGACGCTCGTCGTGCCCGCGCTCGTCGACGTGCTCGGCCCCGGGGCGGTGCCGGCGCTCGCGCGCACCGCGAACCTGCTGCGCGACGACGCCGACCTGCTCGACGCGCTCGCCGCGGACCTCCTCGTGACCGCCCTCGTGGCGACCCCGGACGACGGCGAGGGCGGCCCGGTCGGCGAGCCTGCGGCGTCGGGCGCCGAGGACGTGGTGCTGGACGCCGGGGCGCTCGCCACCGCGCACCCGGCCCTGCGGCGTCGGGCGCTGCGGACGGCGGCGCTGCGCGCGGGCTGCCCCGCGGGCGACCTCTTCGCCGTGCACGTCGACGCGCTCGACGCGCTCGTCACGGCGTGGCGCGGCCAGGGCCCGGTGCACCTGCCGGGTGACCTGAGGGCCGCGCGCGCGTGTGGCAGGCTTTCCCTGGGCCCGGAGACGACGCCCCGGCGCAGCATCCCCCCGCCGACCCCCACACCTCAGGAGTGACCCCCGTGGAAGCATCGGACGTCGCAGGCGACCTCGAGAACATCCTGCTCACCGAGGAGCAGCTCGGAGCGCGGCTCGACGAGATCGCGGCGCAGATCGACCGCGACTACGCGGGCAAGGACCTCCTGCTCGTCGGCGTCCTCAAGGGCGCCGTCATGGTCATGGCGGACCTCGCGCGGCGCCTGCACAGCCACGTCGAGATGGACTGGATGGCGGTCTCGTCGTACGGGTCGGGCACCAAGTCGTCGGGCGTCGTGCGCATCCTCAAGGACCTCGACGCGGACCTCACGGGCCGCAACGTGCTCATCGTCGAGGACATCATCGACTCGGGCCTCACGCTCTCCTGGCTCCTGTCGAACCTGCGCTCGCGCGGGCCGGCGTCGGTCGAGATCGCGGCGATGCTGCGCAAGCCCGACGCCGCGAAGACCGACGTCGACGTCCGGTACGTCGGGTTCGACATCCCGAACGAGTTCGTCGTCGGCTACGGCCTCGACTACGCGGAGAAGTACCGCAACCTGCCGTTCGTCGGGACGCTCGCGCCGCACGTGTACTCGAGCTGAACGGGAGGCGGGCGCGCCCCCGGCCACGGGGGCGCGACGACCGCCCGCGTCCGGGCGGCGTGCCGCCCGCGCCCAGGCGACGTGGGCCACGCCCTGGGCGAACAGAGGCGTGATCCCCAGCAGGCGTCAAGGTCCAGAGTGTAGTTTCGAGCCCGAACACTTGCGCGAGCGGAGGGATCCGGGGCGCACGCCCCGTCGCCGATGAACATCAAGAAGATTCTCAGTGGGCCGATCGTCTGGATCGTCCTGGGCCTCGTGATCCTGTGGATCGCGTTCGCGACGCTGTCGCGCCCGACCGTCCAGCGCATCGACACGTCCCAGGGCCTCGAGCTGCTCTCGGGCGACACGGTCGAGCAGGCCCTCATCGTGGACGGCGACCAGCGCGTCCGGCTCACGCTGTCCGAGGACTACGTCGTCGACGAGGGCACGGACACCGAGGAGAACAAGGGCAAGAACGTCGAGTTCTACTACGTCCAGCCGCAGGGCGAGGCCGTGGTCGACGCGGTCGTCCAGGCGGAGCCGAAGGACGGGTACAACTCCGAGGTCGCGCAGCCGTCGTTCTGGTCCTCGCTGCTCGGCCTGCTCATCCCGTTCCTCATCATCGGCGTGCTGTTCTGGTTCCTGCTCTCGCGCATGCAGGGCGGCGGCTCGCGCGTCATGGGGTTCGGCAAGTCGCGCGCCAAGCTCGTCTCCAAGGACACCCCGCAGGTGACGTTCGCGGACGTCGCGGGCGCCGACGAGGCCGTCGAGGAGCTCCACGAGATCAAGGAGTTCCTCGCGGAGCCGGACAAGTTCCAGGCGGTCGGGGCCAAGATCCCCAAGGGCGTGCTGCTCTACGGCCCGCCCGGGACCGGCAAGACGCTGCTCGCGCGCGCCGTCGCCGGCGAGGCCGGCGTGCCGTTCTACTCGATCTCCGGCTCGGACTTCGTCGAGATGTTCGTGGGCGTCGGCGCGAGCCGCGTCCGCGACCTGTTCACCCAGGCCAAGGAGAACTCGCCCGCGATCATCTTCGTCGACGAGATCGACGCCGTCGGCCGCCACCGCGGCGCCGGCATGGGCGGCGGTCACGACGAGCGCGAGCAGACGCTCAACCAGCTCCTCGTCGAGATGGACGGCTTCGACGTCAAGACGAACGTCATCCTCATCGCGGCGACCAACCGCCCCGACATCCTCGACCCGGCGCTCCTGCGCCCGGGCCGCTTCGACCGTCAGGTCGCCGTCGAGGCGCCCGACCTCAAGGGCCGCGAGGCGATCCTGCGCGTCCACGCGCAGGGCAAGCCGATCGTCCCCGAGATCGACCTCGCCGCCGTCGCGCGCCGCACGCCGGGCTTCACCGGCGCCGACCTCGCGAACGTGCTCAACGAGGCCGCGCTCCTCACCGCCCGCAGCGGCGCGCAGCTCATCGACGACCGTGCGCTCGACGAGGCGATCGACCGCGTCGTGGCCGGCCCGCAGAAGCGCACGCGCGTCATGAACGTCAAGGAGCAGAAGATCACGGCGTACCACGAGGGCGGCCACGCCCTCGTCGCCGCGGCGATGCGCTACACGGACCCCGTCACCAAGGTGACGATCCTGCCGCGCGGCCGTGCGCTCGGGTACACGATGGTCATGCCGACCGAGGACAAGTACTCCACGACGCGCAACGAGCTGCTCGACCAGCTCGCGTACGCCATGGGCGGGCGCGTCGCCGAGGAGCTCGTCTTCCACGACCCGACGACGGGCGCCTCGAACGACATCGAGAAGGCCACGGCGATCGCCAAGAAGATGGTCACCGAGTACGGCATGAGCGAGCGCGTCGGCGCCATCAAGCTGGGCACCGGGTCGGGCGAGCCGTTCATGGGCCGCGACATGGGCCACACGCGCGACTACTCCGAGTCCGTCGCGGGCACGGTCGACCACGAGGTGCGCAAGCTCGTCGAGGCCGCGCACGACGAGGCGTGGGAGGTGCTCACGCAGTACCGCGACGTGCTCGACGCGCTCGTCCTCGAGCTCCTGGAGAAGGAGACGCTGAACCAGGCGGAGCTCGCCCGCGTCTTCGAGCCCGTCGTCAAGCGCGACGCGCGCGACGTGTGGCTCTCGAGCGAGCAGCGCGCCGTGTCGCAGCGCGGGCCGGTCCTCACGGACGCCGAGAAGGCGGCGCAGAACGGCGCCCCGGTGATCCCGCAGGACGAGGCCGCGGCCGCGAACGACGAGCTGCCGCCCGAGCGCATCGGCGAGGTCCCCGCGGACAGCCCGCTCGACCGGGCGCTCGGCCGCGACGGCACGGCCGACGTCACCGACGTGCGCGAGCCGGGGCAGGACTGATGGGCACCCCTACGGACGCTCCCGCGGGCGCGATCAGCCGAGCGCGCTCGGCCGAGGACCTGCGCGCCCCGGCGGACGTGCCCCCGTACGACCAGGAGCGCGCCGAGGCCGCCGTCCGCGAGCTGCTGCTCGCGGTGGGGGAGGACCCGGACCGCGAGGGCCTGCGGGACACCCCTGCGCGCGTGGCGCGCGCGTACCGCGAGATCTTCGCGGGCCTGCGCCAGGAGGCCGCGGACGTCCTCACGACGACGTTCGACCTCGGTCACGAGGAGATGGTGCTCGTCAAGGACATCGAGGTGTACTCGACGTGCGAGCACCACCTCGTGCCGTTCCACGGCGTCGCGCACATCGGCTACATCCCCAACGTCGACGGCCGCATCACCGGCCTGTCGAAGCTCGCACGCCTCGTCGAGGTCTACGCCCGCCGCCCGCAGGTCCAGGAGCGCCTCACGTCGCAGATCGCCGACGCGCTCGTGGAGCACCTGCAACCGCGCGGCGCGATCGTCGTCGTCGAGTGCGAGCACCTGTGCATGTCGATGCGCGGCGTGCGCAAGCCGGGGTCGCGCACGGTGACGTCGGCGGTGCGGGGCCAGATGCGTGACGGCGCGACGCGGGCCGAGGCGATGAGCCTCATCCTGGGGCGCTAGCCCCGTGGACCGCTTCGTGGTCGCCGGGCTCGAGGAGCTGGCCGACGTGGGCCGGACGCTCGTCATGGGCGTCGTCAACGTCACGCCGGACTCGTTCTCCGACGGCGGCGAGTGGTACGAGCCCGACGCCGCGATCGCGCACGGGCGCGAGCTGCTGGGCGAGGGCGCGGACATCCTCGACGTGGGCGGCGAGTCGACCCGGCCGGGTGCCGGCCGGGTGCCCGTCGAGGCGGAGCTCGCGCGCGTGCTCCCCGTGATCTCCGCGCTCGCGGCGGAGGGCGCGGTCGTCAGCGTCGACACGACGCGCGCCGTGGTCGCGGAGCGCGCGGTCGCGGCGGGGGCGCGGATCGTCAACGACGTCTCGGGCGGGCTCGCGGACCCGGCGATGGCCGACGTCGTCGCGCGCACCGGGGTCGCGTACGTGTGCATGCACTGGCGCGGCCACTCCGACGTGATGGACGACCTCGAGGACTACGACGACGTCGTGACGGACGTGCGCGACGAGCTCGCGGCCCGCGTCGAGACGCTGCGCGCGGCCGGGGTGCGGCGCGACCAGGTCGTCCTGGACCCGGGCCTCGGGTTCTCCAAGGCCGGGTCGTCCAACTGGCCCCTGCTCGCCCGCCTCGGCGAGCTCGAGGAGCTCGGCCTGCCGGTGCTCGTCGGCGCGTCCCGCAAGCGGTTCCTGGGCCACCTCCTCGCGCGGTCCGACGGGCAGCCCGTGCCGCCCTTGCTGCGCGACGACGCGACCGCCGCGATCACGACGCTCGCCGCCGCCGCGGGAGCGTGGTGCGTGCGGGTCCACACCGTCCGGGCGTCGGCCGACGCCGTGCGGGTCGCCGCCGCCTGGTCCCGTGCGGGCGCGGGGTCGCCGGACGGGACCGGCGCGCGCGGGACCGACCGACCGAGGACCGGAAGCGACTCGACGGCGCGGCCCACGACCTAGCAGGATGGGCGACGGGCCCCGCGGCGCGGCCGGCCCGGCGCAGCACGACACACGTAACGAGACACGGTGCCGAGAGGTCCGTCCGCCCGACCGGCGGGCGGCGGCGGAGCACCGGACGGGAGCACGACGTGACCACAGCGTTCGCAGGAGCGGTCCTCGACGCGGACGGACGGCCGTTCGACCGGATCCGGCTCACGGGCCTGAGCGCCACGGGGCACCACGGTGTCTTCGAGCACGAGAAGGCCGAGGGCCAGCTCTTCCGCGCCGACGTCGTGCTCCACCTGGACACGCGCGCGGCGGCGAGCGGGGACGACCTCGCCCAGACCGTCAGCTACGCGGGCGTCGCCGAGGACGTCGTGGCCGTCCTCGCGGGCTCGCCCGCCGACCTCGTCGAGACGGTGGCCGAGCGCATCGCCGCGACGATCCTCACCCACGACGAGGTCGTCGCGGTCGACGTCGCCGTGCACAAGCCCCAGGCGCCGATCACGGTCCCGTTCGAGGACGTCGAGGTCGTCATCCGCCGCGACCGCGTCGTCGTGCCGGTCGTCGGGCCGCTCGCCCGCCGGTCCGAGCAGCACGGCCTGCGGGACGCGCAGCCCGTCGGGCCGATCCCCGTGGGCTCGGTCGCCCCGGCGCTCATCCACGGCGTCGGGGACACCCCGGTCGCCGAGGAGCGCGTGGAGCTGGCCCCGGCGCCCGACGTCATGCCGCCGAGCATCCCGCCGGGCACGACGCCGGTCCCGGTCGACGTCCCGTCGCCCGCGGACGAGGACCTGCACGACCCGGCCTACGAGACCGCGCTCGAGAACGTGCCCGAGGCAGCGCACGAACCGGTGGGCGGCAGCCCGCTCCTCGACGACGCGTCCGACGCGACCCGGGAGGCGCCCGTGGTGGTCGCGCCGCCGGCGTCGGCCCACGACGAGCCGGCACCCGCCGCGCCCGCCCCGGAGGAGCCGGCCTACGCCGCCCGGCCCGCCGACGAGCAGAGCCCGGCACCGTACGACGCGCTGCTCGAGGCGGCCCCGGCCCCCGTCGCGCCGGCCCCGGAGCCGGTGCCGGCCGCGCCCGTCGCACCGGTGCCGACCCCTGCAGTCCCGGCCGGGGCAGAGCCCGTCGCGCCGGAGCACCCGGGCGCCGACGCGGTCGTCGCGCCCCTGCCGGAGCGGAGCCAGGAGCCGGCGCCTGCTCCCGCGCCGTTCGACGAGCCCGCGCAGCACGCCGGGCAGCGCGAGCCCGCCGAGCCGACGTCCGCGCCGCACGCCGAGGCCCCGGCGCCGCTCGCGGCGGCGTCGCCCGAGGCTCCGGCCGCGGCGCCCGAGGAGCCGGCCGGGCAGGGTGCCGCGGACGAGGCGCCGCCCGCCGAGCACGACCGCATGGACGACGTCCCCGCCGGGTTCGTCGAGGTGGTGCTCGCCCTCGGGGCGAACCTCGGCGACGCGCAGCAGACGCTGCGCGACGCGATCACCGACCTCGACCGGATCTCCGGGCTCGAGATCACGGAGGTGTCGCCGCTCGCGCGGACGGCGGCGGTGGGCGGCCCCGACCAGCCCGACTTCCTCAACATCGTGCTGCTCGCGCGCACGCGCCTCTCGGCCCGCGACCTGCTGCACGCGTGCCAGGCCGTCGAGCACGCGCACGGCCGGGTGCGCGACGAGCGCTGGGGGCCGCGCACCCTCGACGTGGACCTCGTCGTGTACGGCACGCTCACGGCCGTCGCGGACGACCTGGAACTGCCGCACCCGCGCGCCCACGAGCGGGCGTTCGTGCTCGAGCCCTGGTCGCAGATCGACCCGGACGCCGTGCTGCCCGGTCTCGGTGGCGGACCGGTCGCCGCGCTCGCCGCGACCGCGCCCGACCGGGGCGGGATCCGGTGGCTCGCGCTCGACTGGCTGACCGACGCCGGGCCCGAGCCCACGGGTGCGGTCCCGGTCGCGACCGGGGGCTCGGATGCCGCCCGTGCCCCGTCGGCTCCCGCGCCGGCAGAGCCCGCGGTCGTCGACGACCCGTACCGGCAGCCGTCGGCGGACGCCGCGACCGGACCGCAGGACGCGCCGTCGACGTCGGGGCCGACGCCCGTCGGTGCGCAGACGGCGCCGGCGGACGCCCGCGTGCCGGTCGGGCCGCAGCACCCGCCCGTCCCGGCGCAGGCCCCGCACCCGGCGCAGGCCGAGCGCCCTGCGGTGCCGCAGCAGCCGCTGCCCCAGCGGCCCCCGGCCCCGCAGCAGCAGCCCGCCCAGCCGGTGCCGCCGCAGGAGCCCCCCGCCCCGGGCGCGGCGCTCCCCGTCGCCCCGCCGCAGGCCGCGCTCCCGCCGCAGGCCGCGGCCCCCGCAGAGGCCCCGGTGGTCCGGCCCGTCTTCGCCCCGGTCTCCGAGGGCGTGGTGCCCGCGGCCGAGGGGTCGGCCACGACGGTCGTCCCGGACGGCTCGTTCGGGGTGCACGAGGACGGGCTGCCGGGCGTCGCGCCGTTCCCCGGGCCGTCGCACCGCCCGGCGGTGCTGCCCGACCCGGAGCCCCCGGTGCAGGACGCCGCCCAGCCCGCTGAGCACGGCGCCCCGGCGTTCCCCGCCTTCGCCCCGGTCCACCCGGCGGCTCCGCCCGTCGGCGCACCGCACGCGCCGGCCCCCGCCGACCCGGCGGCCACCGTCGACGACGGCATGATCCGGTCGGTGCCGTTCGCTCCGGTCCAGCCGCCGGTCCAGCCGCCGGTCCAGCCTCCCGCCCAGGCGCCGAACCAGGCGTCGGCCCCCGGGCCGCTCGCCGACGCGTCGCTGCCCCCGGCGAGCGACCCGTGGCCGCCGTTCGGGCCGGTCTCGGGCGCCGCGCACGACGCCCAGCGCTGATGCGGCGCACCTCGGTCCGCACCCTGCTGCTCGTGGCGGTCGCCACGGTGGTCGTGGGCTGGTTCGTCGTGCGGCTCCTCGGAGGCCGCGGCATCCTCTTGCCCGCGGTGCCGTGGGTCGTGGACGTGGCCGTCGTCGCGCTTGCGGCCGCGGTCTTCTGGGCAGGGTGGACCGTGCGCGCCTACCAGCGCGGGAAGCGCCCCTCGCTCGACGCGATCCGGGCCGCGCGTACGTTCGTCCTCGCCAAGGCCGCCGCGCTCACGGGCGCGCTGCTCGCCGGCTGGTACGGAGCGCAGGTGCTCGTCGCCCTGCCCGACCTCTCGATCGAGGCGCACCGGGGCCGCGCGGTGGCGGCGGGCGTCGCCGTCGCGTGCGCGGTGCTGCTGGCCGTGGTCGGGCTCGTGGCGGAGCGGTTCTGCCAGCTCCCGCCCGACGACCGCGGCGAGGGCCGCGAGGGCTCGACGACGCGCGAGGACCCGGAGACGCCGGGCGCGAGCACGCCCGCCTGACGCCGCGGGGCGCGGGCGTGACGCGCGACACGCGACCCGGGCGCACCGGGACGGGATGGGAGAATCGACGCATGACCGACCCTGCACGGGGCCTGGACGCCCGCGGCACCGGCCCCTTCGACCCGCCCGGCATCGAGTGGACGCGCGTGTCGCCCCGGCTGATCACCGCGCGCCTGCTGTCGGTCGGCATCACGCTCGCGGTGCCGGCCGTCGCGGCGGTCGTGCTGGCGATCCTCTTCCCGCACTGGTGGCAGTGGCTCGTGCTCGGGGTGCTCGTGCTCCTCGGGCTGTGGGCGCTCGTGCTCGTCCCGCGCCAGGTGCGCGCGATCGGGTACGCCGAGCGCGACGACGACCTGCTGATCCGCCACGGCATCATGTTCCGCCAGCTCGTGGTCGTGCCGTACGGCCGCATGCAGTACGTCGACGTGCAGGCCGGGCCGCTCGCGCGCAAGCTCGGCATCGCGCAGGTGCAGCTCCACACGGCGTCGGCGTCCACCGACGCGACGATCGACGGTCTCGAGCCCGCCGAGGCGGAGCGCCTGCGCGACCGCCTCGCGTCGCGCGGCGAGGCGAGGCTGGCGGGCCTGTGAGCGAAGCACCGGCCACCGACGACCTCGTGTGGCACCGGGTGCACCCGGTCACCCCGCTCGTGCGCGGCTGGACGGTCATCGCGGTGCTGCTCGTCGTCGTCGGGCAGCAGACGCTCAACGGGCTGCCCGAGGGGGAGAACCTCCTCGAGGGGAACCGCTGGTGGATGATCCTGCTCGGCATCCTCGCGGTCGGGCTCGTGGGCCTGGGGTACTCGGCGCTCGCGTGGCGCATGACGAGCTACGCGGTCGACGACGAGTCCGTCCACCTGCGCACGGGCGTGCTGTTCCGGCAGCAGCGCAAGGCGCGGCTGGACCGGTTGCAGGCGGTCGACGTCGTGCAGCCGCTCCTCGCGCGCTTCTTCGGCCTCGCGGAGCTCAAGCTCGAGGTCGCCGGGGGCGCGGACTCCGGCGTGAAGCTCGGCTTCCTCAAGGAGGTGGAGGCCAACAGGCTGCGCAACGACCTGCTCGCGCGCGCCGCGGGGCTGCGGGTCGCGCGGGAGCGCCCGGCCGGTGCCCCCGCGGCGGACGCGACCGGGACCGAGCAGACGACCGGTGGCCCGGTCGACGCGACGGCGGACTCCGGGGTGGCCGCTCCCGGTCCGGCGGCCGACGGGCTCCTGGTCGCGCCCGAGGCGCCCGAGCAGCCGGTCACCGCGGTCGGGCCGGGGCGGCTCGTCGCCTCGCTCGTGCGGTCGGGCGCGACGGTCGGCCTCGTCCTCGGTGTCCTGGGGATCGCCGGGGTCGTCATCGGCACGCGCGAGATCGGGGTGCTGTTCAGCGCGCTGCCCGCGGTCCTCGGGTTCGGCGGCTTCCTGTTCTCCCGGTTCTCGGGCGAGTTCGGCTTCCGCTCCGCGATCTCGCCGGACGGCATCCGCCTGCGCCACGGCCTCCTGGAGACCCGGTCGCAGACCATCCCGCCCGGCCGCGTCCAGGCCGTGCGGCTGCGGCAGGGCCCGTTCTGGCGCGGGCCGGACTGGTGGCGGGTCGACGTGAACGTGGCGGGCTACGGGGTGAGCTCCGACGGCTCGGACACGACGAGCGTGCTCCTGCCTGTCGGGACGCGCGACGAGGCGCTCGCCGCGCTGTGGCTCGTCCTGCCCGACCTCGGCACGTCCGACCCGCGCGCGCTCCTCGACGAGGGGCTGTCCGGCCTCGACGCCGGCGAGCACTTCACCGTGACCCCGCGCCGCGCGCGCCTGCTCGACCTCGTGTCGTGGCGGCGCAACGGCTTCACCGTGACCGACCGCGCGCTCGTGCTGCGCGGTGGGCGCGTGTTCCGCAGCCTCGTCGTCGTGCCGCACGAGCGCACGCAGTCGCTCGGGCTCGAGCAGGGCCCCCTGCAGCGCCGGTTCGACGTCGCGACGTTCGCGGTGCACTCCACGCCCGGCCCGGTCTCGCCCAAGGTCTGGCACCTCGACGCGGGCGACGCCGCGCGGCTCCTCGACACCCAGGCCCAGCGCGCCCGCGAGGCCCGCGCGCACGCTGGCCCGGAGCTGTGGATGCGCCGCGACGACGTGCCCCTGGCACCCGCCCCCGAGCCCACCCGGGAGTCCGCCGGCGAGCAGCCCGACTCGATGCCCGCGGCAGATCCCGGTCGTGCGCCCGGCCGCGCGCCCGGTGAGGGAACCGTCGACCGCCGGGCCGAGGACGGGGAGCGATCGTGAGCGCCGCGGGCTCGCGGCCCGGGCGCCTCGGCGTGGGCGTCGTCGGCGCGGGCCGCGTCGGCGCCGTGCTGGGCAGCGCGCTGCGCGCCACCGGCCACGCGGTCGTCGGCGCGAGCGGCGTGTCGGACGCGTCGCGCGAGCGCATCGAGACCCTCCTGCCCGGCGTGCCGGTCCTGGAGGTCCCGCAGGTCGTGGAGCGCGCGGAGCTCGTGCTCCTCGCCGTGCCCGACGACGCGCTGGGCGACCTGGTCCGCGGCCTCGCCGACGTGGGGGCCTGGCAGCCGGGCCAGATCGTCGTGCACACGTCCGGTCGCTACGGCACCGCCGTGCTCGACCCGGCCCGCGCCGCGGGCGCGATCCCGCTCGCGCTGCACCCCGCCATGACCTTCACGGGCACGTCGCTCGACCTCGCGCGGCTCGAGGGCACGACGTTCGCCGTCACCGCGCCGGGGCCGGTCCTGCCGATCGGGCAGGCGCTCGTCGTCGAGCTCGGCGGGGAGCCCGTCGTCGTGGCGGAGGAGTCCCGCGGGCTCTACCACGCGGCCCTCGCACACGGTGCGAACCACCTCGTCGTGCTCGTGGCGCAGGCCGCGCAGGCGCTCGAGGCCGCCGGCGTCGACCAGCCAGGTCGTGCGCTCGCGCCGCTGCTCGCCGCCGCGCTCGACGGGGCGACCCGCGGCGCCGACGCGGGCGCCGAGTCGGGCACCGGCGCAGGAGCGGGCGCGCTCCTGGGCCTCACCGGGCCCGTGGTGCGCGGCGACGTCGGCACGGTCCGCGAGCACCTCGCGGCCCTCGACGCGCTCGCGGCGACGAGCGACGCGGCCGACGTGCCGCCGTCGTACCGGGCGCTGAGCCGCGCCGCGACCCACCGGGCGCTCGCGGGCGGCCGCCTCGACGCGGGAGCAGCCCGCGGGCTCCTCGACGCGCTCGGCGCGGACCCCGACGAGCCCGCCGCACCCTCCGACCCGGCGGGGGCCCCGCACGACGACGAAGGAACGGCATGACCAGCACCCCCCATCCGGACGCCGCGGCCGCCCCGGCCGACGCCTCGACCGGCACCCCGCGCGTCGTCGCGACCCGCGCCGACCTCCGTACGACGCTCGACGCCTGGTCCGCCGGGCACCCGGGCGCGCGCCGCGCCGTCGTCATGACGATGGGTGCGCTGCACGCCGGGCACCTCGAGCTCGTGCGCCGGGCGCGGGCCGAGGTCGGGCCGCACGGCCAGGTCGTGGTCACCGACTTCGTCAACCCGCTCCAGTTCGGGCCGGGCGAGGACTTCGAGCGCTACCCGCGTGACGTCGCGGCGGACGTCGCGCTCCTCACGGCCGCCGGTGCCGACGTCGCCGTGGACGTGGTGTTCGCCCCCGCCGTCGAGGAGCTGTACCCGGACCTCGGGCCGTCGGCGGGCGGGACCGGCCCGATCGTCCGCGTCACGTCGGGCCGGTTCGGCACCGTGCTGGAGGGTGCGTCCCGGCCCGGGCACTTCGACGGCGTGCTCACGGTCGTGCTCAAGCTGCTCCACCTCGTGCGGCCCGACGTCGCGGTGTTCGGTGCCAAGGACGCGCAGCAGCTCCTCGCGGTGCGGCGCCTGGTCGCCGACCTGGACCTCGACGTGGAGATCCTCGCGGTGCCCACCGTGCGCGAGGCGGACGGGCTCGCGCGCTCCTCGCGCAACGCCTACCTGTCGCCCGCCGAGCGGGACGAGGCGCTCGCGCTGAGCCGCGCGCTGCAGGCCGGTCGGGACGCTGCGGCCGCGGGCGCCGACGCCGGGAGCGTCCTCGCCGCCGCGCGGGGAATCCTGGACGCCGCCGACGGCGTTGACCTGGATTACGTGGTGCTCGTCGATCCCGCTACCGTGGAGGACCTGGCGCCCGGCGCCGTCGGCCCCGGGCTCCTCCTGGTCGCGGCACGCGTGGGCACCACCCGTCTCATCGACAACGCGGCCGTCGAGATCGCGCCGCCCGCGACCCGGGCCGCCGACCCCGCCGGCCGTGCCCCCGCACCTGGAGGTACCGCGTGACCGCGCCGACCCCGCCGAGCCCGCACCGTCGTCCGGCGTCCCTGCAGCGCCCCATGATGATCGGCAAGATCCACCGCGCGACGGTGACGCAGGCCGACCTGCACTACGTCGGCTCGATCACCGTGGACGCCGACCTGCTCGACGCCGCAGACCTCTACCCCGGCCAGCAGGTCGACGTCGTGGACGTCACCAACGGTGCACGGCTGACGACCTACGTCATCCCGGGCGAGCGCGGCGCCGGGCAGGTGTGCATCAACGGCGCCGCCGCGCACCTCGTGAAGCCGGGCGACGTCGTCATCCTCATCGCCTACGGCATGCTCGACGACGCCGACGCGCGCACCTACCTGCCGAACGTCGTCTTCGTGGACGAGCAGAACCGGATCGTCGAGCTCTCGGACGAGCCGGGCCTCGTGCCCGCGGGCCACGGCCTCGAGGCGAGCGGCCTGCCGTTCGCCCCGTTCCGTGCCGGGGGCGGCAAGAGCGCAGCCGGCGGCGACGCGTCCGTGGTGCGCCCCGCGTGAGCGGACGCGAGGGGTCCCCGGCGCCCGTGCGCGTCCGGACGCTCGCCCGGACCCTCGCCGCCCCGGCACCGGGCTGGACGACGACGACGGACGTCGTCGTCGTCGGCTCCGGCATCGCGGGCCTCACCGCGGCGCTCGAGCTGCGCACGCGCGTGCCGCGCGTCCTGCTCGTGACGAAGGGCGAGCTGTCGTCGGGCTCCACGGTGTGGGCGCAGGGCGGCATCGCCGCGGCGCTCGACCCCGAGGACTCGCCCGAGGCGCACCTCGCGGACACGCTCGTCGCGGGCGGCGGCGTGTGCGACCCGGCCGCCGTCGAGGTGCTCGTCACGGAGGGCCCGGCGCGCGTGCGCGAGCTCGTCGCGCGCGGCGCGAACTTCGACCTGGCCGAGAACGGCGACATCGCGCTGACGCGCGAGGGCGGCCACCACGCGGACCGCATCGCGCACGCGGGCGGCGACGCGACCGGGGCCGAGATCTCGCGCGCGCTCGTCGCGCAGCTCGAGGCGGTCCGCGCCGACCCGGGCATCGAGGTCATCGAGAACGCGCTCGTGCTCGACGTCCTCACGGGACCGGGCCAGGAGCCGGACGGCGCCCCGCGCGCATGCGGGGTGACGCTCCACGTGCGCGGCGAGGGCACGCGCGACGGCGTCGGGGCGGTTCTGGCGCGCGCGGTCGTGCTCGCGACCGGGGGAGTGGGGCAGGTGTTCCGCTCCTCGACCAACCCGCCGCAGGCGACGGGCGACGGCATCGCCGCGGCGCTGCGCGCGGGTGCGACGCTCGGCGACCTCGAGTTCGTCCAGTTCCACCCCACGGTCCTCTGGCTCGGGCTCGGCGCGAAGGGCCAGCTCCCGCTCATCTCCGAGGCCGTGCGCGGCGAGGGCGCGATCCTGCTCGACACCGACGGCCACCGGTTCATGCCCGCGCAGCACCCCATGGCGGAGCTCGCGCCGCGCGACGTCGTCGCGCACGCGATCGTGCGGCAGATGGCCGCGACGGGGTCGGACCACGTGCTGCTCGACGCGCGCCACCTCGGTGCCGACTTCCTGCGCTCGCGCTTCCCCACGATCACGGAGCGGCTCGCGGAGAACGGTCTCGACTGGACCGAGGAGCCGGTCCCCGTGGCACCCGCCCAGCACTACCACTCGGGCGGGGTCGTGACGGACCTGCACGGGAGGTCGACCGTCGACGGGCTGTACGCGATCGGCGAGGTCGCGTGCACCGGCGTGCACGGCGCCAACCGGCTCGCGTCCAACTCGCTGCTCGAGGGGCTCGTCTTCGCGCACCGCGCGGCGCGCCAGATCACCGAGCGCGTCGCGGCGGGCGAGCTCGAGCAGGTCGAGCCCGTCGGGCGCCCCGGACCGTCGGCGCTCGTCGCGGCCGCGGCGCGCTCGCGCATCCAGGCGATCGCCTCGGCCGGTCCCGGGGTGATCCGCGACGGCGACGGCCTCGCCGCCGCCGCGGCCCGGCTCGCCGCGGTCCGCACGGACGCGCACGAGGCGAGCGACGTCGTCGCGCGGCCGCAGGCCGCGGAGTGGGAGACGACGAACGTGCACCAGGTCGCGACCGCCCTCACCGCGGCGGCGGTGCTGCGCACGGAGAGCCGCGGCGGCCACTTCCGCACCGACTTCCCGGACACGGACCCGGCATGGGAGCGCCGCGTCCTCGTCTCCCTCGACGCCGACGGGACGCTGCGCGTCCGCTGACCGGTCCGCCGCCGAACACGAGGTTGCGGTCGTTGTCCGCCGGACAACGACAGCAACCTCGTTCTCGACGGCGCGCAGGGTCGTGCTCGGCGTCGCGCGCGGGCGACTACGGTGGGGCCGTGAGCAGCCCTGCCGAGCCCGTGCCCGCCCTTCCGTCCGACGGCGGAGCGCCGCCAGTCCCGACGCGCGTCGAGCCGGGGCTCGACCCCGCGTGGATCGCCGAGACCGTCGCGCGGGCGCTCGACGAGGACCTGGGCGTCGCGCCCGGTCGCGACGTCACGACGCAGGCGACCGTGCCGCCGTCGGCCACCGGGACCGCGCACCTCGTGGCGCGCGCGGACGGGGTCGTGGCGGGGCTCGTCGTCGTGGAGGAGGTGACGCGGCAGGTCGCGGAGCGGTTCGGCCTCCCGCGCGTCGAGGTGACGTTCGTCGCGTCCGACGGCGAGGCCGTGGGTCGCGGCCGCGTGCTCGCCGCGCTCACGGGGCCGGTCCAGGTGCTCCTCGCGGCCGAGCGCACGCTGCTCAACCTCGCGAGCCGCGCGTCGGGCGTCGCGACGGCGACGCGCGCGTGGGCGCGCGAGCTCGCCGGCACGGGCGCGCAGGTGCTGGACACCCGCAAGACGACGCCCGGCCTGCGCGCGCTCGAGAAGTACGCCGTGCGCGCCGGGGGCGGGACGAACAAGCGCATGGGGCTCTACGACGTCGCGATGGTCAAGGACAACCACGTGGTGGCCGCCGGGTCGGTGAGCGCCGCGATCGACGCGATCCGCCGCACGTTCCCGGACGTGCTCGTCCAGGTCGAGGCGGACACGACGGCGCAGGCGCTCGAGGCCGTCTCGGCGGGCACGGACTTCCTGCTGCTCGACAACATGCCGACCCCGGTCCTCGCCGAGACGGTCGCGGCCGTCCGGGCGCGCGAGGGGAACGACGGCGTCCCGGCGAAGGTCGAGCTCGAGGCGACGGGCAACCTCACGCTCGACCGCGCGCGCGAGGTCGCGGGCACGGGAGTCGACTACCTCTCGGTCGGCGCGCTCACCCACTCGGCCCCGATCCTCGACCTCGCCCTCGACCTCCTGCCCACCCTCCCGCCGAGGTAGAGCCCAGGTTTCGCGAGGTAGAGCCCCGGTAGCGCGAGGTAGAGCCCTGGTCATGACCACGCCTCTACCTCGCGGTACCACGCCTCTACCTGGACGGCGCGCGAGCGTCGGTAGAATCCTCGGGTGACCTCCCCCGCCGGAACCCCCTCTCCTGACGTGCGCGAGCCCGAGGAGCACGTCGACGACGTGCCGGAGCAGATGCAGGTCCGCCGCGAGAAGCGCGAGCGGATCCTCGCGCGCGGCGACCAGCCGTATCCCGTCTCCGTCCCGCGCACGACGACGATCGCCGACGTCCGGGCCGCGTACGCGCACCTGGAGACCGGCGAGGAGACGCAGGACGAGGTCGGGGTCGCCGGCCGCGTCGTGTTCCTGCGCAACACCGGCAAGCTGTGCTTCGCCACGCTGCAGGACGGCGAGGGCAACCGCCTGCAGGTCATGCTGAGCCAGGCCGTCGTGGGCGAGGAGTCGCTCGCGTCGTTCAAGGCGGACGTCGACCTGGGCGACCACCTCTTCGCGCACGGCCGCGTCATCAGCTCGCGCCGCGGCGAGCTGAGCGTGTTCGCCGACGCGTGGCAGATCGCCGCGAAGGCGCTGCGGCCGCTCCCGGTGCTCCACAAGGAGCTGTCGGAGGAGGCGCGCGTGCGCCAGCGCTACGTGGACCTCATCGCGCGCCCCGCCGCGCGGGACACGGTGCGCCTGCGCGCCGCCGTCGTGCGCTCGATCCGCGAGAACTTCTGGGAGCGCGGTTTCGTCGAGGTCGAGACGCCGATGCTGCAGACGCGCCCGGAAGGCGCGGCGGCGCGCCAGTTCGAGACGCACATGAATGCATTCGACATCGACCTGTTCCTGCGCATCGCCCCGGAGCTGTTCCTCAAGCGGGCGGCCGTCGGCGGTGTCGAGAAGGTGTTCGAGATCAACCGCAACTTCCGCAACGAGGGCGTGGACTCCACGCACTCGCCGGAATTCGCGATGCTCGAGGCGTACGAGGCCTACGGCGACTACGACACGATGGCGGTGCTCACCCAGAACCTCGTGCAGCGGGCCGCGCAGGACGCGCTCGGGAAGACCCTGGTCACGCTCGCCGACGGCACGGAATACGACCTCGGCGGCGAATGGACGCAGCTGAAGATGTACGACTCGCTCTCGGACGCGCTGGGCGAGGCGATCACGCCCGAGACGCCGGTCGAGTCGCTGCTGACGTACGCCGACAAGTTCGAGCTCACCTTCGACCCGAAGAACGTCAACCACGGCAAGCTCGTCGAGGGCCTGTGGGAACACCTGGTGGGCGACCACCTCGTCGCGCCGACGTTCGTGCGCGACTTCCCCGTCGAGACCTCCCCGCTCACGCGCGACCACCGCGCGGTGCGCGGCCAGGTCGAGAAGTGGGACCTCTACGTGCGCGGCGTGGAGCTCGCGACGGCCTACTCCGAGCTGGTGGACCCGGTGGTCCAGCGCCAGCGCTTCGAGGCGCAGGCGCTGCTCGCGGCCGCCGGCGACGAGGAGGCCATGCGCATCGACGAGGACTTCCTCACCGCGATGGAGTACGCGATGCCCCCGTCGGGCGGCATGGGCCTGGGCATCGACCGGCTGCTCATGGCGCTCACCGGCCTCGGCATCCGCGAGACCATCCTCTTCCCGCTCGTGAAGCCCGCGCAGTAGCGCGGCCGAGACCAAGGATCGACAGCATGGACATCTGGCCCACCGTCGCGGCGCTGATCCCCTCGATCGGCGTCGGCGTGCTCTTCTACGTCGCGATGCGTGCGATCGTACGCGCCGACCGCAACGAGCGCGCCGCCCTCGCGCGCCTCGACGCGGAACAGGAATCGGCCGCCGACGGGAATGCCACGGCCTCGCGCGACTCGTGATTCCTCGCCCGGTGCCCCGCGCAAAGAGCGAGAAAATGATGTACTTGCGTCCAGGAATGGTGGGCGCCGTGCCGGGGCGACACGCGCCGGACAACGGCGTGGCCAATTGACGGTCCCAACTTTTCGATGGCATCCTGACGAGGACAATCATTCCTGTGAAGCGTGAGGTAACCACAGTGGCCCAGAAAGTCCAGGTAATTCTCGTCGACGATCTCGACGGGGGTGCGGCCGACGAGACCGTCACGTTCGCACTCGACGGCGTCTCCTACGAGATCGACCTCAGCACCAAGAATGCGCAGGAGCTGCGCGACGCCTTCGCGTCGTGGGTCGGCAACGCGCGCAAGGTCTCGTCCCGCACGAGCACGGCCCGCCCCGCGCGCCGCAGCAGCCGCTCCGCCGGCTCGGCCCGCGCGACCGAGGTCCGCGAGTGGGCGCGCGCCAACGGCTACACGGTCAACGACCGCGGCCGCATCTCCCAGGAGATCCAGACGGCGTACGACGCGGCGCACTGACGCCACGCCGCACCGAGCCAAGGGCGCCCTGCCGACGAGCACCGTCGGCAGGGCGCCCTTCTCGTCCCCCCCCCGGTCGGGCAGCGGCGTCCGCCCGGGGCCGGAGGCACCCGTCCGGAGAACTAGGCTCGGGTCATGACCTCCGCGACCCGCGCCCTCTGGATCGGCACCTACCCGCACCCGGCGAACGGCGGCGCGAAAGGCGTGTGGCGCGTCGGGCTCGACGCCGACGCGGTGGCGGGGACGGGGTCGTTCGTGGGCGGGGTGCTGGCGGCCGAGACGCCGTCGCCGTCGTTCCTCGCCCTGGACGGCGACACCCTGTACGCGGTGGGGGAGACCGAGCCGGGCTCGGTGTCGGCGTTCGCCGTCGCGCCCGACGGCGGCCTCGCGCCCCGGGGCGGGCCGGTCGCCACGGGCGGGACGTACCCGTGCCACGTGGCCGTGAGCGGCGACGTGCTTGTCGCGAACTACGGTGACGGCGTCCTCACGACCGTCGCGCGGGCGGCGGACGGCGCGCTCGCCACGGCGCCGGACGACGGCGCGACCGTCCTCGTGCGCCGGCAGGGGCACGCGGGCGCGGGGCCGGTCGCCGACCGTCAGGAGGGGCCCCACGCCCACTTCGTCGCCCCGCTCGCCCACCTCGGCGCTGCCGACGACGGCAGCGGCGACGTGCTCGTCGTCGACCTGGGCACCGACGAGCTGCGCCGGCACGACCCCACGGCTCCGGACGGCTCGGCCCCGCGCGTCGTCGCGACGTTCCCGCCGGGCACCGGCCCGCGCCACCTCGCCGCGCTCCGGTCGGGCCACCTCGTCGTGGTCGGCGAGCTCGACCCGGCCCTGTTCGTCCTCGCGCCCGTCGACGGCCCGGACGGCGTGCGCACGTACGACGTCGTCGCCCGCCACGACGTCACGCACGCCGCGCCGCCCGCGGGCGGCGGGAACTACCCCTCGCACGTCGCGGTCTCGGCGGACGGCTCGCGCGTCCTCGTCGCGGTGCGTGGCGCCGACGTGCTCGCCGTGCACGCGGTCGAGCAGGCGACCGAGGGCGGCGTCCCCACGCTGCGCCACCTCGCGGACTCCCCGGTCGGCGGCGCCTGGCCGCGCCACTTCGCCGTCCTGGACGGTCCGGCCACCCCCGAGGAGCCCCTGCACGACCTCGTCGTCGTCGCGAACCAGAACGACGACCCGCTGCTCGAGCGCCCGGACGCCCCCGCGGGGGAGGAGCCGACGTCGAACCTCGCGCTCCTGCGCGTGCGCCGGTCGGACGGTGCCGCCCAGGTGCTCGACGTGCTCGCGCTGCCGGCCCCGGCGTGCGTCGTGGAGGCCTGACCCGCCGTGACCGCGCTCGAGCTGCCCGACGGCGTCTCCCCGGACCCGGCGACCCCGCTGCGGGTCGCGATGCTCTCGGTGCACACGTCGCCCCTCGACCAGCCGGGCACCGGCGACGCGGGCGGCATGAACGTGTACGTCACCGAGCTCGCGCACGCGCTCGCCCGCCGCGGTACGCAGGTCGAGATCTTCACGCGCGCCACGGCGTCGAGCCAGCCGCGCAAGGTCGAGGTGTCCGACGGCGTGACGGTGCGCCACGTCGTCGCCGGTCCTTTCGAGGGGCTCGACAAGAACGACCTGCCCGGCCAGCTCTGCGCCTTCACCGCGGGGGTGCTGCGCGCGGAGGCGCGGCACCACGAGGGCTGGTACGACGTCGTCCACACCCACTACTGGCTCTCGGGCCAGGTGGGCTGGCTCGCGGCCGACCGCTGGGACGTCCCGCTCGTGCACACCATGCACACGCTCGCGCGCGTGAAGAACGCCGCGCTCGCCCCGGGGGACGCGCCCGAGCCGCTGGGCCGGATCATCGGGGAGGAGCAGGTCGTCGCCGAGGCGGACGCGCTCGTCGCGAGCACGGACGCCGAGGCGGACGACCTCGTGCGCGACTACGCGGCCGACCCCGCGCGCGTGCACGTCGTGCCGCCGGGCGTCGACCTCGACCTGTTCTCCCCGGACCCCGGCGCGGGCGCCTCGCCCGGCGGCGGCGGGGCGGCACGGCGAGAGCGACGATGCGCCCTGCGCGCCGGGCTGGGTCTTCCCACGGACGGCGGGCTCGTCCTCTTCGCGGGACGCGTGCAGCCGCTCAAGGGGCCCGACGTGCTCGTCCGGGCGCTCGGCGTCCTCGCCGAGCGCGGGGATCCCGTGCCGACGCTCGTCGTGCTGGGCGGCCCGAGCGGGCGCCCGACGGCGGTCCGCGAGCTCGAGGCGCTCGCCTACCAGGTCGGGGTGAGCGACCGGCTCGTCGTGCGCCCGCCGGTCTCGCGCGACGAGCTCGTGCGGTGGTACCGCGCGGCCGACGTCGTCGCCGTGCCGTCGCACAACGAGTCGTTCGGGCTCGTCGCGGCCGAGGCGCAGGCGAGCGGGACGCCGGTGGTGGCCGCCGCCGTCGGCGGCCTGCTGACGGTCGTGGAGGACCAGGTCTCCGGCGTCCTCGTCCCCGGCCACGACCCCGAGACGTGGGCGCGCGTGCTCGGCGACCTGCTCGCCGACGACGAGCGCCTCGCCACCCTCGGCGACGGCGCCCGGCGCGCCGGCGAGCGGTTCGGCTGGGACACCGCCGCGCTGCGCATGCTCGACGTCTACGCGCAGGCGCGCAAGGTCCGCGCGGCGCGCTGACGTCGCCGGGGCCGGGCGGCGCCGGTCAGGCGTCCGGCGCGACACGCTCCAGGACCAGGACGGGGATCTCGCGCGACGTCTTCTCCTGGTAGTCCGCGTACGGCGGGTAGGCGGCGACGGCACGCTCCCACCACACCGCCTTCTCCTCGCCGTGTACCTCGCGCGCGACGTAGTCGTGGCGGTCGGCCTCGTCCTGGAGCTCGACCTGCGGGTGCGCGAGGACGTTGTGGTACCAGACCGGGTGCTTCGGCGCGCCGCCGAGCGACGCCACGACGGCGTACACGCCGTCGTGCTCGACCCGCATGAGCGGCGTCTTGCGGACCTTCCCGCTGCGGCGCCCGAGGGTCGTGAGCACGACCACCGGCATCCCGTTCAGGGTCGTGCTGCGCGTCCCCCCGGACGACTCGTAGGACTCGGCCTGCTTGCGGGACCAGGCGCTCGGGCTGGGGGCGTACTCTCCGTCGATCGGCATGTCGGGGGCAACGTGCGCGCCGCCCGCCGGATTCCCGGACCTTCGTCCCACGCCCGACGGCGACGGTCACCACCACGTGGGACGCGGGTGCCCGCGCGCCGGGCCGTGCGGCAGGATGGAACCCATGACCTACACCCTCGTGCTGCTCCGCCACGGCGAGAGCGAATGGAACGCCAAGAACCTGTTCACCGGCTGGGTGGACGTCGCCCTGTCGGAGAAGGGGACCGAGGAGGCGAAGCGCGGCGGTCAGCTCCTCACGGAGGCCGGCGTCCTGCCCGACGTCGTGCACACCTCGCTCCTGCGCCGCGCCATCACGACGGCGAACCTGTCGCTCGACGCCGCGGACCGGCACTGGATCCCCGTGAAGCGGTCGTGGCGCCTCAACGAGCGCCACTATGGCGCGCTGCAGGGCAAGAACAAGAAGCAGACGCTCGAGGAGTTCGGCGAGGAGCAGTTCATGCTCTGGCGCCGCTCGTACGACGTCCCGCCGCCGGAGATCGAGCTCGGCTCCGAGTTCTCCCAGGACGCCGACCCGCGCTACGCCGACGCCCCCGTGGTGCGCACGGAGTGCCTCAAGGACGTGCTCGAGCGCGCCCTGCCGTACTGGGACGGCGAGGTCGTCCCGGACCTGAAGGCGGGCAAGACCGTCCTCGTCGCGGCGCACGGCAACTCGCTGCGCGCCATCGTCAAGCACCTCGACGGCATCTCCGACGAGGACATCGCCGCGCTCAACATCCCGACCGGCATCCCGCTGCTCTACGAGCTCGACGAGGACCTGAAGCCGATCACCAAGGGTGGCCGCTACCTCGACCCCGAGGCCGCCGCAGAGGCCGCCGCCGCGGTCGCCAACCAGGGCCGCTGACCGCCCGCACGCAGAGACGGCCGTGGCCCGTCCGGACATCCGGACGGGCCACGGCCGTCTGTCGTGCGCGGTACAACCGCGGGGCAGGGTCCGCCCGGTCGTCAGGCGGTGGCGCGCGCGGAACCGGCGGGGGTGCCGCGGTCGTCGGCGAAGTCGCCGGTGACGAGGTACGTCACGCGCTTGGCGATGGAGACGCCGTGGTCGCCGAAGCGCTCGTAGTAGCGGCCCACGAGGGTGACGTCGACCGTCTCCTGCGGGGTCCCGGTCCACGTGCCGTCGAGCAGCGCGGTGAAGGTGTCCTGGTGCAGCTTGTCGAGCAGGTCGTCGTCGCGCTCGATGTTCGCGGCGACGGTGAGGTCGCGCGTCGTGAGGAGCGTCGTCGTCCGGCGGGCGACGCGCACGGCGGCGTCGTGCATCTGCTCGAACGTGCGGTGCAGCGACGGCTCGATCGCGCGCGCCGGGTACCGGCCGCGCGCGACCTGCGCGATGTGCCGGGCGAGGTCGCCCATGCGCTCCAGGGTGGCGCTCATGCGCAGCGCGCTGACCACGACCCGCAGGTCGGTGGCGACGGGCTGCTGCTGCGCGAGGAGCAGGACGCACCGCTCGTCGAGCTCGCGCTCGAGGGCGTCGATCGTGTGGTCGTCGCCGATGACCGTCTGCGCGAGCTGCAGGTCAGCCGTGAGGAGCGCCTGCCCCGCACGGTTCACGGCCGACTCCACCAGCCGGCTCATCTCGGCCAGGTCGTCGCCGACCTGCTTCAGCTCGGCCTCGAAGATCTCCCGCATCGCTTCCCTCTCGTCGTGACCGGTCGGTCCGGTCCGTGACGGCGTGCGCCCCTGCGCGCCGGGCGGCGCCCGGGCACGCCGTCGGCTCCTGTCACGCTCGCAGGCGCGGTCGACCGGGCGGTGAACTCCAGGGCGCCGCGAGGTGAACTCTTGGCGGCTCGCGCCCGTGCGGGCGCCTGTTCGGCCGGTGGGGCGCGCGTACGACCGTACGCTGGACGTGTGCAAGCCGAGAGTCTGATCGAGGGCGCGACCGTGCTCCTCGCCGGTGTCGTGGGCGTCGTGGTCGGCGTGATCGCGGCCATCGCGTTCCGCGTGAGCGAGCGCCAGCAGCGCGCCGCGCGGGTGGAGCCGACGCCCGAGCTCGACGAGGGACTCGTCCGGGTGCTGGCCGTCCTGCGGTCCGCCGCCGTCGTGCTGGACGAGGAGGGCGAGGTCGTCCGGGCGAGCCCGCCGGCGTACGCGCTCGGCGTGGTGCGCGGTGACGCGGTCGCGCACGCGGCGATCCGGGACATGATCGACGACGTGCGCCGGGACGGGGTGATCCGCGACGAGGAGCTCGAGCTCCCGCGCGGGCCGGTCGGCCGGGGCACGGTCATGCTCCAGGTCCGCGTCGCCCAGGTCGGCCCCCAGCACATGCTCGTGCTCGCGGAGGACCGGACGGAGGCGCGGCGCGTCGAGGCGATCCGGCGCGACTTCGTCGTGAACGTGTCGCACGAGCTGAAGACGCCGGTCGGGGCGCTCGCGCTGCTCGCCGAGACGGTGCAGGACGCCGCCGACGACCCGGTGGCGGTGCGACGGTTCTCCGCACGCATGCAGTCGGAGGCGACGCGTCTGTCCGCGCTCGTGCAGGAGATCATCGAGCTCTCGCGGCTCCAGGTCGCGGGCGCGCTCCAGGAGGTCACGGTCGTCCCGGTGCGGGGCGTCGTCGAGGAGGCGGTGGACCGCGCGCGCACGACGGCGCAGGGCAAGGGCATCACGCTCACGACCGGGGGAGAGCTCGACGCCGCGGTGTACGGCGACCACAACCTGCTCGTCACCGCGGTGCGCAACCTCCTCGACAACGCGGTCGCCTACTCGGGCGAGAACACGCGCGTCGGGGTCGGTGTCTCGCTCGCGGGCGACCTGGTCGAGATCGCGGTCGTGGACCAGGGCATCGGGATCTCGGCCGACGAGCAGGCCCGCGTGTTCGAGCGGTTCTACCGCGTGGACCCCGCGCGCTCGCGCGACACCGGCGGGACGGGCCTCGGCCTGAGCATCGTCAAGCACGTCGCCGCCGACCACGGCGGCGAGGTCACCATGTGGTCCGAGCCGGGACGCGGCTCGACCTTCACGCTCCGGATCCCCGCGGCGGACGTGCCGGTCGAGCAGGCACACGCCGCGGCGTCCGGCACGACCCACGACGCCGCCGGGGACGAGGGCACGGCCGGGGCGGACCCCGGGACCGTGCAGCACGACGTGCGGCGGGCCGCGCAGGCACCCGCACGGGACGAGGACGCACAGAACAAGGAGGTAGGCGCGTGACGCGCATCCTGGTGGTGGAGGACGAGGAGTCGTACCGCGACCCGTTGACGTACCAGCTGCGACGCGAGGGCTTCGACGTCGTCGAGGCCGCGACCGGCACCGAGGCGCTGGAGCGGTTCGACGCGGACGGGGCGGACCTGGTCCTGCTCGACCTCATGCTCCCCGGGCTCAGCGGCACCGAGGTGTGCCGCGAGCTGCGGCAGCGCGGCGACGTGCCCGTCATCATGCTCACGGCGAAGGACTCGGAGATCGACAAGGTCGTGGGCCTCGAGCTGGGTGCGGACGACTACGTGACGAAGCCGTACTCGTTCCGCGAGCTGCTCGCGCGCGTGCGGGCCGTGCTGCGCCGCAAGGGCGGGGAGAACGGGGGCGAGGTCGTCGCGGAGAGCGCGCTGGAGGTCGGTCCGGTGCGCATGGACGTCGAGCGGCACACGGTGAGCGTCGACGGACAGGTCGTGCCGTTCCCGCTCAAGGAGTTCGAGCTCCTGGAGCTGCTCCTGCGCAACGCGGGGCGCGTGCTCACGCGCGGGCAGCTCATCGACCGGGTCTGGGGCACGGACTACGTGGGCGACACCAAGACGCTCGACGTCCACGTGAAGCGCATCCGGTCGAAGATCGAGCCCGAGCCGGCGAGCCCGCGCTACCTCCTCACGGTCCGCGGGCTCGGCTACAAGATCGCGGACGGCGTCGGCCAGTCCTGAGGAACGACCGCCCGGCACGGGCGCAGGCCGGACCGACGGCCCCGGCACGTCCTCTCCAGGACCGTGCCGGGGCCGTCTCCGTGCCCGTCCACGTCCCTGTCCCGGTGCCCGTCTGACGCCCGTCCGGCGCCCGTCCACGTGCCCGTCCCCGTGCCGTGCCCGTGCCCGTCCGACGCCGGCCCACCCCGGCCGACGGGTGGCACGGAAGGTCTGTGCACTGTTCATCCCTCGTTCACCCGCTCTCGGGGAACGCGTCACCCGGCGCTCCTAGCGTCGGGCTCGTCACCGGCGCTCGCTGGTGCCACGAGACGCTTGAACAGGATGGAACGAAGAGTGAAGCTCAGCCGATTCTCCCGTGCTGGATCCGCCGTCGCGATCGGTGCGCTCGCGCTGACCCTCGCCGCCTGCGGGTCGGACGACCCCGTCGGCAGCGCCGACGGCGCCACCGACGGTTCCTCCGAGGGCTCGTCCGAGACCGCGAGCGACCTCAGCGGTGAGCTCAACGGTGCGGGCGCCAGCTCGCAGGAGTCCGCCATGGAGGCGTGGCGCGCCGGGTTCCAGAGCGCGAACCCCGACGTCACCGTGAACTACGACCCGGTCGGGTCCGGCGGTGGCCGCACCCAGTTCCTCGAGGGCGGCGTCGCGTTCGCCGGCTCGGACGCGGTGCTCAAGGAGGAGGAGATCACGCAGTCGCAGGCCGTGTGCGGCCCCGACGGCGCGATCGACCTCCCGGTCTACGTCAGCCCGATCGCCATCATCTACAACCTGCCGGACGTCGCGGAGCTCAACCTCGCGCCGGCCACGATCGCGGGCATCTTCAACGGCACCATCACGCAGTGGAACGCCCCGGAGATCGCCGCCGACAACCCCGACGCGACGCTTCCGGACCTCGCGATCACCCCGGTCCACCGCTCCGACGAGTCGGGCACGACCGAGAACTTCACCGAGTACCTCGCCGCGACCGCCGGTGACGCGTGGGGCCACGAGCCGAGCGGTGACTGGCCGACGCAGGGTGGGGAGTCCGCGCAGGGCACCTCCGGCGTCGTGCAGACGGTCCAGGGCGGCGAGGGCACCATCGGCTACGCCGACGCCTCGAAGGCCGGCGACCTCGGCACCGCGAGCATCAAGGTCGGCGAGGAGTGGGTCGCGTACTCGCCCGAGGCCGCCGCGAAGGTCGTCGACGCGTCGCCGCGCGTCGAGGGCCGTGGCGAGCACGACATCGCGGTCGAGCTGGACCGCACGACGACCGAGGCCGGGGCCTACCCGCTGGTGCTCGTCTCGTACGCGATCGCGTGCACGAGCTACGAGGACGAGGCGACGGGCGACCTCGTCAAGGCGTTCCTCACGTACATCTCGAGCGAGGAGGGCCAGTCGGCCTCCGCGTCGGCCGCGGGCAACGCGCCGATCTCTGAGGACCTGCGCACGGACGTCCACGCGGCGATCGAGGCCATCACGGTCGGCGCCGCCGGCTGACGACCGCCGGGAACCAGGGGGCGGCGGGGCCTACGAGCCCCGCCGCCCCTCACCCGCGAGATCGCCCGCCACCCAGACCTCACGCAGCAGGACCGCATGCACCGGGAGCACGAGTGACCACCACAGCCCCACCCACGACGCCGGGCGCCACGCCGAGCCCGACGCCTCGCGCGGGCGCCCCGCGCCGCCGGGCCCGGAACACCGACCGCGGCGTCAACCGCGCGTTCCGCTGGACCGCGACCGGCGCCGGAGGGCTCATCCTCGCCGTCCTCGCCGCGGTCGCGATCTTCCTCGTGCTCCGCGCGTGGCCCGCGCTCACCGCGGGCGGGGACGTCCTCGGCGAGGAGGTGTCCTGGTTCCCCGAGGGCGCGTCGCTGCTGTCGTTCGTCGGTCCGCTGATCTTCGGCACGCTCCTCGCGGCCGCGCTGTCGCTCCTCCTCGCGACGCCGGTCGCGATGGGCATCGCGCTCTTCATCTCGCACTACGCGCCGCGTCGGCTCGCGTCGACCCTCGGGTACGTCGTCGACCTCCTCGCGGCGATCCCCAGCGTCGTCTACGGCCTGTGGGGCTCGCTCGTGCTCCCGCCGATCGTCGTCCCGGTGTGGTCGTGGCTCGCGGACACGCTCGGGTGGTTCCCGCTCTTCGCCGGGCCGGCGTCCCCGACCGGCCGCGTCCTGCTCACCGTCGCGCTCGTGCTCGCGGTGATGATCCTGCCGATCATCACCGCCGTGAGCCGCGAGGTGTTCCTCCAGACGCCGAAGCTCCACGAGGAGGCGGCGCTCGCGCTCGGCGCGACCCGCTGGGAGATGATCCGCACCGCGGTGATCCCGTTCGGGCGGTCCGGCGTCATCTCGGCCGCGATGCTGGGCCTCGGCCGCGCGCTCGGCGAGACGATGGCCGTGCTGATGATCCTCTCGCCGGGGCTCCTCTACTCGTTCAAGATCCTGCAGGCCGGGCAGCAGCAGACGATCGCCGCGAACATCGCGGCCGACTTCCCCGAGGCCAACCCGCTCGGGGTGAGCACCCTCATCGCGACGGGTCTCGCGCTGTTCGTCATCACCCTGCTCGTCAACATGGGCGCCCGCGCGATCGTCGCGCGGCGCAAGGACTTCTCGGGAGCCAACTGATGAGCGCCCTCAGCACCAGCCCCGCGCGCGGGGCCTCCGCCCCGGACCCGGAGCGCACCGCCTCCGTCCGCGCGCTCCTGCGCGGTGCCGACGCCGGCCGCCGCCGCAAGGACCGCACGATGACGGTCCTCATGTGGAGCGCGTTCGCCCTCGCGATGGTGCCGCTCGTGTCCGTCGCGTGGACCGTCGTCGTGCACGGCATGGAGCGGTTCGACGTCTACTTCCTGACGCACTCGATGCGCGGCGTGTTCGGCGGCATGGACGCGGGCGGCATCTACCACGCGATCCTCGGCACGCTGCTCATCACGCTCGGCGCCGCGGTGATCTCGGTCCCGATCGGCCTGCTCGCCGCGATCTACCTCGTCGAGTACGGCCGCGGGCCGCTCGCCCGCGCGGTGACGTTCTTCGTCGACGTCATGACGGGCATCCCGTCGATCGTCGCCGGCCTCTTCGCGTACGCGCTCTTCGCCGTGGTCTTCGGCCCCGGGGTGCGCATGGGCATCGTCGGCTCCGTCGCGCTGTCCGTGCTCATGATCCCCGTCGTCGTGCGCTCGTGCGAGGAGATGCTCCGGCTCGTCCCCAACGAGCTGCGCGAGGCGGCCTACGCGCTCGGCGTGCCCAAGTGGCTCACCGTCGTGCGCGTCGTGCTGCGCACGTCGATCGCCGGCATCACGACGGGCGTCATGCTCGCCGTCGCGCGCGTCATCGGCGAGACCGCTCCGCTCCTCATCACCGTCGGCGTCGTCGACTCCATCAACGGCAACCTCTTCGAGGGCCGCATGATGACGCTGCCCGTGTACGTGTACCGGCAGTACAGCCAGGGCCTGGTGCCCTGCAGCAACGTCACCGACGTCGTGTGCATCCCCGACATCAACTACGACCGGGCCTGGGCGGCCGCCCTGACGCTGATCCTCATCGTCATGCTGCTCAACCTCGTCGGGCGACTCGTCACCCGCTGGTTCGCCCCCAAGACCCTCCGCTAGAACAGGACACCCCGATGGCACAGCGCATCGACGTCAAGGACCTCAACATCTACTACGGCGACTTCCTCGCCGTGCAGGACGTCGGCATGACGATCGACCCCAAGTCCGTGACGGCCTTCATCGGCCCGTCCGGGTGCGGCAAGTCGACGTTCCTGCGGACCCTCAACCGCATGCACGAGGTCATCCCCGGCGCACGCGTCGAGGGCACGGTCGCCATGGAGGGCGTGGACCTCTACGGGGACGACGTCGACCCGGTCGCCGTGCGCCGCCAGGTGGGCATGGTCTTCCAGCGGCCCAACCCGTTCCCGACGATGTCCATCAAGGAGAACGTCCTCGCGGGCGTGAAGCTCAACAACAAGCGGATCTCGAAGTCCGCGGCGGAGGAGCTCGTGGAGACCTCGCTGCGCGGCGCGAACCTGTGGAACGAGGTGAAGGACCGCCTCGACCGCCCGGGCTCGGGCCTGTCCGGCGGCCAGCAGCAGCGCCTGTGCATCGCGCGCGCCATCGCGGTCAAGCCGCAGGTGCTCCTCATGGACGAGCCCTGCTCGGCGCTCGACCCGATCTCCACGCTCGCGATCGAGGACCTCATCGCGGAGCTCAAGGACGAGTACACCATCGTCATCGTCACGCACAACATGCAGCAGGCGGCGCGCGTGAGCGACCGCACGGCGTTCTTCAACATCGCGGGCACCGGCAAGCCGGGGCGCCTCATCGAGATGGACGACACCGCGACGATGTTCTCCTCGCCCACCCAGCAGGCCACGGAGGACTACATCTCCGGCCGCTTCGGGTGACCTGATCCCCACAGGCCGGCCGATCCGGCCGGACGACGACGGCGCCCCTCCCGGTCCGGGAGGGGCGCCGTCGTGCGCAGGGCGGGAGGGTCAGGACGCCGAGCCCTGGAGCGTGCCCGTGACGTCGGTCCCGTCGGTGTCGAGGACGCACTGGACCACGCGGTCGTCGACCGTGTTCCAGCCGTCCTCGCGCGGCGTGAAGGGCCAGAAGTAGTAGGCGGACTCGTCGTAGGAGAGGCCGACGAAGCCCTCGAACTCGCCGAGGCAGAAGTCCTCGGCGCTCGCCTGGACGGCCTCGTCGCCCGGGTAGTCCCCCTCGGGGAGCTCGGTCTCGGCGTAGACCTCGGCGTCGTGCGGCTCGGAGCACGGGACGACGGGCACGGACTCGACGTTCTCGCCGTCGGGCAGCTTCGACGTCACGATGCAGTCGCCGACCTGGATCGAGAAGACGTCGGCGTCCGACGCCTCGGTCACCTCGCCGCCGGGCTCGTCGCGCTGGGCCTCCGACGGCCCGGAGATCTCGTCGAGGATCGCGCCGCAGCCCGATGCGGTCAGGGCGAGGGCGACGGCGCTCACGACGAGGACGAGCGGCCGACGGGTGGTGCGGGACAGGGTCACCTGGGTTCCTTCGTGGACGTGCCCCGACCACGACGGTCAGGGCGGCACGCGAAGGTTAGCGCCCACCGGTGACACGGCCCGAGCCCATTTCCGGCCCGGGCCGTCACGTCACGGCAGCAGGTGCGCGTACTCCTCGAGGGTGCCGTCGAGGACGGGCAGCGACATGCCCTGCTCCTCGCCCGAGGTCACGCTGACCGTCACGGGCAGCATGCCCCCCGGGGCCACGTCGACGCGGCCGATCTGCGCGTCGAACCCGTCCTCGGTTCCGAGGTAGACGGTCTCGCCGGCGGCGACGGGGACGGTCACCGGGTCGCCGCCCTCGGGCGTCACGTCGAACTCCACGTCCTCGGCCGAGTCGTTGGCGAACGCCCCGACGAGCGCGCCGGCGTCGCCGTCGGCCGCGCTCACGACGAGGAGGTTGAGGCCGCGCAGGTCGTCGGTGAGGTCGACGCGCAGGCCGTCCGACGGCGAGTACGGGCGGTTCGTCTCGATGGGGGAGCACGCGGAGGCGACGGCCACGCTCGCGACCACGAGGGGGACGGCCCAGTAGCGCGCGCGGCCGGTCGCTCGGGACGCCGCGCGGGTCGCTGCTCGGGGGGTCGGGATGCGGGTCACGTGCACTCCAGGGCTGCGAGAGGGGGGACTGGATTCCGCGCCCAGCCTAGTGCGTCGGGCAAGGCGGGGCGGCCGGAACCGGCTCTCCGGGAGGGTGGCGTGAGCGGCGTCACGCGGGGTCGCGCGCCCGCGTGGCGCGCCCGACGGCGGTCGGCGGGCCCCCACGGCCTGCTCGCCGAGGTTCGTGAGGCGCGCTGACACGGCCCTGACCTGCGAAGACGCCCACCAGGGGCACTTGTCAAGGGGCGCAGGGGCTCGGATTTCCGGCCTTCCGCGTGGTAAGGTGGACCACCGCGAAAGGGGACATCTGCAGATGACGTTCACAGTAGGCGAGACCGTTGTCTACCCGCACCACGGAGCCGCACTGATCGAGGAGATCAAGACGCGCACCATCCGCGGAGAGGACAAGATCTACCTCAAGCTCAAGGTCGCGCAGGGCGACCTGACCATCGAAGTCCCAGCCGAGAACGTCGACCTCGTCGGCGTGCGTGACGTCGTCGGCCAGGAGGGTCTCGACCGCGTTTTCGAGGTGCTGCGTGCACCCTACACCGAGGAGCCGACCAACTGGTCGCGTCGGTACAAGGCGAACCTCGAGAAGCTGGCGTCGGGCGACGTGATCAAGGTGGCGGAGGTCGTGCGCGACCTGTCGCGCCGGGACGCCGACCGCGGCCTCTCGGCCGGCGAGAAGCGCATGCTCTCGAAGGCCCGGCAGATCCTCGTCTCGGAGCTCGCGCTGGCCGAGCACACCGAGGAGGAGAAGGCCGAGGCCATCCTCGACGAGGTGCTGGCCTCCTGACGTCCCGGGCCTCGGCCCGAGCGACAGACCACCGGGGAGGGCGCCGTCCGTGCGGACGGCGCCCTCCCCGTCGTCGTGCCCGGGTAGCGTGTGCCCGTGCCGACTCTTGCCGTCCTCACCGCCGCGGGCTCCGGGACCCGTCTCGGGCTCGACCTGCCCAAGGCCCTCGTCGAGCTCGACGGCCTGCCCCTGGTCGTCCAGGCGGCGCGCCGGCTGTGCGCGTCCGGGGCGGTCGACGCGATCGTGGTCACGGCACCGCCCGGCCTGCGGGAGCACGTCGCGGCGCTGCTCCGTGACGACCCGGCGGTCGACCGGCCCGTGCGGGTCGTCGAGGGCGCGGGCACCCGCCAGGCCTCCGTCGCCGCGGGCCTGCGCGCGGGTCTGGGCGCCGACGAGTCCGATACCGGGACCGGGGAGCGCTCGGTCCCCGCGCAGCCCGCGGTCGACGTCGTGCTCGTCCACGACGCGGCGCGACCGCTCGCGCCGCCCGCGCTCGTCCGCCGTGTCGTGGAGGCCGTCCGGGCGGGCCACGGCGCCGTCGTCCCGGGGCTGCCGGTCACGGACACGATCAAGCGCGTGACCGCCGCACGGGCGGGCGACCCGTCCCGCGCGGAACCCGTCGCCGAGACCGTGGACCGGGCGGCCCTGCGCGCGGTGCAGACCCCCCAGGGGTTCGACCGGGCGCTCCTGGTCCGGGCGCACGAGGCCGCGACCCACCGGGCCGACGACGAGCGGTCCGCCGCGACCGACGACGCCGGCCTCGTCGAGGCGCTCGGGCTCCCCGTCCACGTCGTGCCCGGGGACGCCGCCGCCGCCAAGATCACCACCGCCCACGACCTGCGCGTCGCCGCGCTGACCCTCCGGGAGGACCGATGACGACCCCCGCCGAGCACGCCGAGGCCGCGCCGCTCCGCGGCACCGTGCCCCCCTTGCCGCGCACGGGAGTCGGCGTCGACGTGCACGCGTTCGCCCCCGAGGGCGAGGAGCGGGAGCTGTGGCTCGGCGGGCTGCGCTGGCCTGGCGAGCGGGGCCTCGCCGGGCACTCGGACGCGGACGTCGCCGCGCACGCCGCCGCGGACGCGCTGTTCTCGGCGACGGGGCTCGGCGACCTGGGCTCGAACTTCGGCACGAGCGCGCCCGAGTGGGCCGGGGCGAGCGGGTCTCGACTGCTCGCCGAGGCGGCACGCCGGGTGCGCGCGGCGGGGTTCGAGATCGGGAACGTGGCCGTCCAGGTCATCGGGAACCGTCCGCGCCTCGGGCCCCGGCGTGCGGAGGCCGAGGCGGCCCTCGGGGCGGCCGCGGGCGCCCCGGTGACGCTCACCGCCACGACGACCGACGGTCTGGGTCTCACGGGCCGCGGGGAGGGCGTCGCGGCCGTCGCGACGGCCCTCGTCGTCGCCGTCGGGACGCCCGCGTGACCTCAGCCCGTGGGGGCGAGCTGCACGCTCTCGAGGACGGCACGCGCCTGCGCGGCGCCGTCGGCGTCGGCCTCGGCGTACGAGGCCGTGAGGTCGACGACCCAGGCGTCCGGCCCGTCGCCGGTCCGGACCGCCACGATCTCCTGCGCGACGACGGCCCCCGCCGTCTCGTACGTGCCCGCGACCCGGAAGGCGGGGAGCTCGCCGAGGGTCGTCGGGCCCTGGCCGTCGACGCCCGGGGCCCAGCCGGGGATCGCGCTGACGGCCGCCGCGGTCGCGGCGCCGGCCTGCTCGAGCGTCTCCGTGGACTGCTCGCCCGTCACGACGACGTTCGCCCGGAACTCCTCCGGGCCCGTCCCGCTCGGCGCGCGCAGCACGAACGCCCCGTCGCGGGTGACGCGCTCCCAGCCGGGGGGAGCGGTGACCTGGACCGGGACCTCGGGGACGTCGTAGGTGACCGGCGCGTCGTCGCCCCCGGTGTCCGCGGGGCCGCCGCAGCCCGCGAGGGCCAGCACCGCGGCCACCGGGATCACGAGGGGCGCGGCGGTCCAGAAGGTGCGGGGGTGGCGCGGTCGGGGCACGGTCGTCCTTCGTCCAGGGGCGGTGGGTGTGGCGGGCTGGGCGGGCTCGGGGTCTCGGCTCGCCATTCTCGCCTCCCGGCGTCCCGGGTGCCAGGCCCACGAGCAGACACTACGATCGCTGAGAGCGCATCGATGTGTTTGACTTTCCCAAGAACGACACATGGGATGAATCGCACATGAACCGAATGTCCGTCGAAGAACGCCGAGCCCAGCTCGTCGACGCGGCGATGACCATCGCCGTCCGCGAGGGCGTCGAGGCCGTCACGATCCGTGGCGTCGCGGCCGAGGCCGGCGTCTCGCTCGGCGTCGTGCACTACTGCTTCGAGGACAAGGACGAGCTCCTCCAGGCGATGGGCAACAGCCTCGCGCTCGTCGCGTCCGAGCCGGTGCGCGCCGCCCTCGACGTCGACGGCGACGTCGTGAAGCTCGCGCACGCCGCTGCCGACGGCCTCTGGAGCGGGCTCACGCCGCGCCGGCACATGCGCCTCCTCACGTTCGAGTTCGCGACGGCGGGCGTGCGCAGCCGCGCGCTGCGCTCCGTCGCGCACACGCACCTCGAGCAGACGTGGGCGATGACCCGCGGCTTCCTCGAGAACGTCGCCGAGCGCGGGAACGTCACCTACTCGATGGACATGGGCTTCCTCTCGCGCATCGTCGCCGGGTACATCGACGGCATCGAGATCGCGTGGCTCGTCGAGCAGGACGACGAGACCGCGGTCCGCAGCTTCCACGCGCTCGCCGAGTACGTGCTGTCGCTCATGGTCCGTCCCGACGGCTCGCCCGTGCGCGAGCACGGCCCGGAGCCGGTCTCCTGACCGACGGGCGCGCGGACCGGGGCGGCGGCCGTCAGCCGCGCGCGGCCGCTCCCGGCGCACGCCCGAGCACCCGGTCCGTGTACGCGTTCGCGAACACCCCGTCGGGGTCCGCCGCGTCGCGGACCGCCACGGCGTCGTCGAACCGGGGGTAGAGGTCGCGGAGCCGCTCGGCGTCGAGCCCGTGCAGCTTGCCCCAGTGGGGGCGTCCGCCGACCTCGGCGACGATGCGCTCGACGGCGTCGAAGTACCGCGCGTGCGGCAGGCGCGCGTACTGGTGCACGGCCACGTACGCGGTCTCGCGCCCGTGCGCGGTGGAGAGCCAGACGTCGTCGGGCGCCGCGAACCGGACCTCGACCGGGAAGGGCACGTGCTCGCCGGACCGGTCCAGCCAGCCGTCGATGCTCGACAGGACGTCCACCAGGCGCTCGCGCGGTACCGCGTACTCCATCTCGCGGAACCGGACGCGGCGCGAGGTGACGAAGACCTGGTGCGACGGCGCGACGTAGGTCCGCGGCGCGAGCGCGCGGGCCGAGACGGCGTTGAGCCGCGGCGTGACGCGCGGCACCGCGGTCGCGAGCCGGTTGACGAGCTCGAACGCGCCGTTCGACAGCAGCTCCTCGTCGACCCACGTGCGCGCCCGCGCGACCGGCCCGGGGCCGGTGGTCCGCAGCCGCTCGAGCTCCGCGGCCTCGTCGTCGGGGGCGAGCCGGTTGTTGCGCTTGGTCAGCGCCCGGCGCGTGTGGGGGAACCAGTAGAACTCGAAGTGGTCGTTGCCGCCGACGAGGCCGTCAGGGTCGTCCGGCGTGCCGAGGCCCTCCAGCACGCGGTCGAGCGGCCACGGCTCCTCCTGCGCGCGGAGCAGGAACGCCGGCACGACCTCGAGCGTCACCGCGGACAGGACGCCCGTCACGCCGAGCCCCAGGCGGCTCACCTCGAAGAGGTCGGGGTCCCGCGTCGCCGTCGCCTCCCGGACCTCGCCGTCCGCCCCGACGACGCGGACGCCGCGCACCTGGGTGGCGAGCCCGCCGAGCCCGGCGCCGGTCCCGTGCGTGCCCGTCGAGATCGCGCCGGCGATCGACTGCCGGTCGATGTCGCCGAGGTTGCGCATGGCCAGGCCCGCGGCCGCGAGGGCCTCGTTGAGCCGGTGCAGGCGGATCCCCGCCCCGACGGTCACGAGGATCGCGTCGGCGTCGGCCTCGCCGGGTGCGCCCGTGCCGCGTGCGATGCGCTCCACGAGCCCGACGCGGTCCAGGTCGAGCAGGAGCCCGTCCGTGACGGCCGCGGGGGTGAAGGAGTGGCCCGCCCCGACGGCGCGCACCCGCATCCCCTCGGCGGCCGCCCCGGCGACGAGCCGCCCCAGCTCCGCCTCGTCGCGCGGGGAGGCCCGACGGCGCGGGGTCGCGGAGGCCGTGCGGGCCCAGTTGGTCCAGGAGAGGGCGTCGTCGCTGCTCACAGGTCGTACTGTCTCACGCCCCCGGGTGGCGTACGTTCTCCCCATGACGACCGACGCGGCGCCCGGACCGGGCTCGGTGACGAGGACGGGGACGGGGACGGGGACGGCCGACCCTGCCGGGGACGAGCGCGGCGCGACGCCGTCGCTGCTCGCCCGGCTGACGCGCGCGACCGCGGACCTCGACGGGCCGCTCGCCGTCGTCGACCTCGACCGGTTCGACGCCAACGCCGACGAGCTCCTGGCCCGCGCCGGGGGCGTGCCCGTGCGCGTCGCGTCGAAGTCGGTCCGTGTCCGCTCGCTCGTGACGCGGGCGGGCGAGCGCGGCTTCCAGGGTGTCATGGCGTTCTCGGTCCGCGAGGCGCTGTGGCTCGTCGACGCGGGCGTGCGCGACGTCCTCGTGGGCTACCCGTCCGTGGACCGCGGCGCGCTCGCGGCGCTCGCGCGGCACGAGGCGGGGCGGCGCGAGATCACGCTCATGGTCGACGACCCCGCGCACCTCGAGCTCGTGCGGCACGCGCTCGCCGAGGCGGGGGCGGGCGACGCGCCGCCCGTGCGCGTGTGCCTCGACGTGGACGCCTCGCTGCGGGTCGGCCTCGGGCTCGTCACGGTCCACCTCGGCACGCGGCGCTCGCCGCTGCACGACCCCCCGGACGTCGCGTCGCTCGCCGCCCGGGTCGTCTCGACGCCCGGGCTCGCGCTGCGCGGCCTGATGTTCTACGAGGCGCAGGTCGCCGGGATGCCCGACTCGAGCCTCGCGGTCCGTGCGGTCAAGCGGCTCTCGGTGCTGGAGCTGGGCGAGCGCCGCGGCGAGGTCGTCGCCGCGGTGCGCGACGTCGTCGGGCACGACCTCGAGCTCGTGAACTCGGGCGGCACCGGGTCGCTCGAGACGTCGTCCGCGGACGGCGTCGTCACGGAGGTCACCGCCGGGTCGGGGCTCTACGTGCCCGGGCTGTTCGACGAGTACCGCTCCTTCCGCCCGCGCCCCTCGGCGTTCTTCGGTCTCGACGTCGTGCGCGTCCCCGCGCCCGGCTGGGCGACGGCGTTCGGCGGGGGCTACGTCGCGTCCGGCCCCGCGTCGCGCAGCCGCCTGCCGCGCGTCGCGACGCCCGGGTGGTCGCTCACGGGCCGCGAGGGCGCGGGCGAGGTCCAGACGCCGCTGCACCGGACCCGCGGCGCCGCGGGCGCCCCCGACCTCGGCGTGGGCGACCGCGTCTGGTTCCGGCACGGGAAGGCCGGGGAGGTGATGGAGCGGTTCGACCGCGTGCACCTCGTGCGCGGGGACGAGGTGGTCGACGTCGTGCCCACGTACCGCGGGGAGGGCAAGAGCTTCGGCTGACCGGGCCGGCCGTGGCCGAACCAGGTTCGGCCGTGAGACCTGCCCGTGCCGCTTCGGTCGTGGTGGTACGTCCCCGGTACCCTTGCGGACGTGACTCTTCGCCTGTTCGACACCGCCACGCGGGACGTGCGCGACTTCGTGCCCCTGACACCGGGCGAGGTCGGCATCTACCTGTGCGGCGCGACGGTCCAGGCGGCCCCGCACATCGGCCACATGCGCTCGGCCGTCGCGTTCGACGTGCTCGTGCGCTGGCTGCGGCGCGGCGGCTCCCGCGTGACGCTCATCCGCAACGTCACCGACATCGACGACAAGATCCTCGTGAAGTCCGCCGACGCCGGCGAGCCGTGGTGGGCCTGGGCCGCGACGTACGAGCGCGCGTTCACCGCCGCGTACGACGCGCTCGGCGTCCTGCCGCCCACGTACGAGCCGCGCGCGACCGGGCACGTGCCGGACATGGTCGAGCTCATGGAGCGGCTCGTGGAGCGCGGGCACGCGTACACGACCGGACCCGGTGACGTGTGGTTCGACGTGCGCTCGTGGTCCGAGTACGGCTCGCTGACCAACCAGCGCCTCGAGGACCTCAACCCCGTGCCCGACGACGTCCCCGCGGACGCCGAGGAGGCCGCCGCCAAGCGCGACCCGCGTGACTTCGCGCTCTGGAAGGCGCCCAAGGAGGGCGAGCCCGAGACCGCGTCGTGGTCCACGCCGTTCGGCCGCGGTCGCCCCGGCTGGCACCTCGAGTGCTCCGCGATGGCGCGCCGGTACCTCGGCGACACGTTCGACATCCACGGCGGCGGGCTCGACCTGCGCTTCCCGCACCACGAGAACGAGCAGGCGCAGTCGCGGGCCGCGGGCTACGGGTTCGCGCAGCACTGGCTGCACAGCGCGTGGGTCACGCAGGGCGGCGCCAAGATGAGCAAGTCGCTCGGCAACGGGCTGCTCGTGCGCGAGGTCCTCGCGACCACGAGCCCGGCCGTGCTGCGCTACGCCCTCGGGTCCGTGCAGTACCGCTCGATGCTCGAGTGGACGCCCGCGACCGTCACCGAGGCCGAGGCCACGTGGGAGCGGCTCGCCGGGTTCGTCGAGCGCGCCGCCGAGCGGGTCGGCGATGTGGGCGACGTGACCGAGGCCGAGCTCCCGACCGCGTTCACCGCGGCGATGGACGACGACCTCAACGTCCCGGCGGCGCTCGCCGTCGTGCACGAGCACCTGCGGGCGGGGAACGCGGCGCTCGCGGACCGCACGACGGCCGCGGACACCGTCGCGCGCCACCACCTCGTCGCGGTGCGGGCCATGCTCGACGTCCTCGGCCTCGACCCGGGCGACGCGCAGTGGGCCGACCGCGGGGACTCGCGCTACGCGGCGGTGCTCGACGCCGTCGTGGGCGCGGAGCTCGCGGCCCGCGCCGAGGCGCGCGCGGCGCGCGACTTCGCGACCGCCGACGCGATCCGCGACCGGCTCGCCGCGGCGGGCGTCGCGGTCGAGGACTCGGCAGACGGCGCGCGCTGGACCCTCGCCTGACGACCGTCCCCGCGAGGTAGAGGCCTGGTGCGAGGTGGGGGCGTGGTCGTGACCATGCCTCTCCCTCGGTGGACCACGGCTCTCCCTCGGCGCGGTGTCTGAGGGACACTGGACCCGGTGGCGCACCTGCGCTCGCTCGCACGAACCGACCGACCGACCTGACCGACCGGACCGGAGTCGATCCACCTGACCGACACCGACCGACCTGACCACGACACGACGGGTACACCCATGGCTGGCAACTCACAACGACGCGGCGCGACCCGCAAGCCCGGCAGCAAGAAGGGCGCGACCGTCGGCTCCGGCGGGCAGCGGCGCAAGGGCCTCGAGGGCCGCGGGCCGACCCCGAAGGCCGAGGACCGCGTCTACCACGCGGCGCACAAGCGCAAGGTCGCCGAGGAGAAGCGCGCCGCGACGCCGACCGGGCGCGGCGGCGCCACGCGCGGTGGCGCGGCCAGGGGCGGCGCGTCGCGCGGCGGCGGTCCGAAGGGCCGTGGCTCCGTGCAGGAGGTCGTCGCGGGCCGCAACTCCGTGCTGGAGGCGCTGCGGGCGCGCATCCCCGTCGAGGTCGTCTACCTCGCGTCGCGCCTCGACGCCGACGACCGCACGCGTGAGATCGTCGACATCGTCGCGGGCCGCGGCTACGACCTCCTCGAGGTCGGCAAGCCGGAGCTCGACCGCCTCACCGACGGCGCCGTGCACCAGGGCGTCGCGATCAAGGTGCCGCCGTACGAGTACGCCGACGTCGACGACCTGCTCGACGCGGCCGAGGCGACGGGTCGTCCGCCGCTGATCGTCGCGCTCGACGGCGTGACCGACCCCCGCAACCTCGGCGCCGTGCTGCGCTCGGCGGGCGCTTTCGGGGCGCACGGCGTGCTCGTCCCCGAGCGTCGCGCCGCGGGCGTCACGGCGTCCGCGTGGAAGGTCTCGGCCGGGGCGGCCGCCCGGGTGCCCGTCGCGCGCGCGACCAACCTGGTCCGCGCCCTCGGCGAGCTGAAGAAGGCGGGCTGCTTCGTCGTCGGGCTCGACGCCGGCGGGGAGACCGCGATCGGCGACCTCCAGCTCGCGACCGAGCCGCTCGTCGTCGTCGCCGGGTCCGAGGGCAAGGGGCTGTCGCGCCTCGTGCGCGAGGCGTGCGACGTCGTCGCCTCGATCCCCATCGGCTCGGACACCGAGTCGCTCAACGCCGCCGTCGCGACCGGCATCTCGCTCTACGAGGTCGCGCGCCTGCGCCGCGAGGCCTGACGTCCCACGACCTGTCGGCGCCCCACCGGTCCCCGGACCCGTGGGGCGCCGTCACGTCTCAGCCGTAGTACTCCGGGTCTTTCTCGCCCGGCGCGAGGCCGAGGATCGCCTTCTCGTCCGGGCGGTGGCGCAGCACGTTCTCGACGTAGGACTGCGTCGCCTCCGCCATCGGCACGTCGCGGCCCGCGCGCTCGGAGATGAACCAGCGGTGGTCGAGGATCTCGTGGAAGAGCTGCGCCGGCTCGAGCTTGCGGCGCAGGTTGCGGGGCACGGCCTGGATCGTGGGCTCGAACACCCCGCTGAGCCAGTCGTGGGCGACGAACTCCTCGTCGTCGTTCTGCCGTTCTGCGGCCGCGCGGAACGAGTCGAGGTCGTTGAGCAGACGGCGCGCCTGGTTCTCCTGCACGTCGAGGCCCGTGAGGCGCAGCAGGCGCCGCGAGTGGTGCCCCGCGTCCACGACCTTCGGCTGGATCTGCACCGTCGTGCCGTCGATGTCGGTCGTGATCGCGAGCTCGTCGACGTCGAAGCCGAGGTTGTTGAGGTGCTCGATGCGGGCCGCGACGCGCCACCGCTCGTTCGCGTCGAAGGACTCGGACGTCGTCAGCGCCTCCCACAGCTCCTCGTAGCGCGCGACGAGCGCGTCGCCGATCGCGACCTCGTCCACGTCCTCGTCGAGCAGCTCGCCGGCGGCCAGGTCCATGAGCTCGCCGATGATGTTCGTCCGGGCGAGGTCGACGTCGTACGAGCGCTGGCCGGGGGAGAGCTCGCGGTGCAGGTCGCCCGTCTCCGCGTCCACGAGGAACGCCGCGAACGTCTCGGCGTCGCGCCGGAACAGCGTGTTCGAGAGCGAGACGTCGCCCCAGTAGAAGCCGACGAGGTGCAGGCGCACGAGCAGCACGGCGAGCGCGTCGATGAGGCGCGTCGCGGTGTCCGGGCGCAGCGACTGGCTGAACAGCGCGCGGTACGGGAGCGAGAACTGCAGGTGCTCGGTGATGAGCACGGCCTCGAGCCGCTCGCCGTCCGCGTCCTGGCGCCCGGTGATGACGCCCACCGGGACGACGCTCGGCACCTCGAGCCGGCGGAGCTGGCGCAGCAGCTCGTACTCGCGGTACGCGACCGTCTCGCCGATCTCCTTGATGGCGATGACGCGCCCCGAGAGGCGGACGAACCGCACGATGTGCCGGGAGATACCGCGCGGCAGCGCCGCGAGGGTCTCGGCCGGCCACTCCTCGAGCGGGATGTCCCAGGGCAGGTCGAGGAGAGCCGGGTCGGGGGCCGACGCGGTGATCTGCAGGTTGTGCACCGTCACGGGGTCCATTGTCCACGGTCCGCGTCCCGCGCCCGACGGGGGTGCGTCCTCGCACCTCGGAGACGACGACGGCGCCCGCCGGCCTCGGGTCGAGGTCGGCGGGCGCCGGGTCGTGCTCGGGCGGCCCGGGTGCGGGTCCGAGGGCCACGCACCCGGGAACCGTCAGGCGCAGTCGAGCGCGTCGTGCTCGACGTCGACGGTCGAGGTGACGTCCGCGCCGTCGATCGTCGCGGCGCCCGTGACCGTCACCGTGCCGCTCGCGACCGAGGCTGAGCGCACCGCGAACGACTGGTACGCGTTCTTGCCCGGGGCGACGTCGGCGAACTCGCGGGTGCCGTAGGCGGTCGCGAGGGTCACGTCGACCGGCGCGTCCTCGCCGTTCGCCGCGCGGACCGCGAGGTACGCCTGGCCGGCGAGGCACCGGGCCTGCACCTCGATGTCGAGGTCGAGCTGCCCGCTGGGCGTGCCGTAGACCTCGAGCTCGTAGAGCGAGAAGCCCCACTGCGTCGCGCGCTCGGTGAGGTAGAGGCGCACGTACCGGCCCGTGGCCGCGACGTCCAGCTCGTCGTACCCGCCGTCACCGTCGGTGACGGTGTGCACCGTGGTCCAGGTCTCGCCGTCCGGCGAGGTCTGGATCTCGTACCCCGACCCGTAGGCGGTCTCCCAGTCGATCACGACCTGGCTGAGGTCGTAGCTCGCGCCGAGGTCCACCGCGATCCACTCCGGGTCGTTCCACGCGCTGCTCCAGCGGGTGCCGGCGTTGCCGTCGACCGCCATCTCGGGCTCGTGACCGGCCTCGTCGATGCTGGAGGCCGTCACCGGGCGGCCCAGGGCGAGCGACTCGTCGCCCTCGTTCCCGCCCCCGTCCTCGGACTCGAAGCAGCGGAGGTACCGGTAGGACTCCGCCGAGGTCTCGAACGACGGCGCCCAGTCCCACTCGTAGGTGTAGTACTGCACGTACGGCTCGGCCGCGGCGATGATCGCCGGGAGGTCCAGGTCGCCCCGGCCGAGGGCGACCTGCCGCATGTCGCCCGGCGCGTTCACGTTCACGGCGTCCTTGATGTGCAGGAGCTCGATGCGGTCCCCGTGCTCCTCGATCCACGCGGGGACGTCGAGGCCGGCGTCGGCGGCCCAGCCGACGTCGAGCTCGAACGTGACGTAGCGCGGGTCGGTGTTCTCCTCGATGACCTCCCAGGCGCTGACCATCTCGCCGGTGACCGGGTCGGGGTACCGCGTGGTGAACTCGCTCTGGTGGTTGTGCAGCACGATCTTGTTCGCGCCGTTCTCGTGCGCGTACTGGCCGAGCTGGTTGACGTAGGCGGCGGTCGCGACCGCCTCGGCGTAGGTGCCGTAGCCGCCGGCCATGCCGCCGGTGCCGATGTAGTCCTGGCCCAGCGCGACGGCGTACGCGACGGTCTGGGGCCACGAGCCCCAGTCCGTGCTGCCGTGGCTGGACGACACCTCGAGGCCGTGCTTGTCGAGGATCGCCTGGTACTCCTCGACGGGCATCGAGTAGGGCTGGTTGTACGGCTCGACGTTGGTGAACCCCGCGTTGGCCACCTCCCCGAGCACGCGGTCGATCGTCTCGGCGGACGGCGTCCCCGAGCCCCCGAGCTCACCGACGTGCGTGTAGAGCTGGATGGAGATCTTGGAGTCGGGAAGGCCGTCGTCCGGGCCGCACGTCTCGGCAGCGGCGAGGGTGGTCGGTGGGCTGGTCTCGGCTGACGGGGCCGCGACGGCGGGGGCCGCGGCGAACGTGCCCGCGACGAGCGCGCCGCCCGTCAGTGCGGCGCCGAGGCGCCGGGCGCGGGACGAAGGGTGCGAGATCTGCATGAGGCTCCAATTGACAGCGTTGTCGATTTGGCTGACGAACATGCGACTTCTGATGTCACGTGTGCAAAAGTAGTCTTGTGGTCGACCATGACCCTGTCAAGGGCGAGCCGCGCCGCCGCCCGCGGCCCGGCGCCGTGCCTCGGGGAGCGCACCGCCGGGAGACGGCGAAGGGCGGGCCCTCCCGACCGGGAGGACCCGCCCTGCGGCGGTGCTGCGTGACGGGTGTCAGCTGATGCGCTGACCCGACGCCGCGCCGAAGACGTGCGAGTGACCCGGGCGGATCGTCACGTAGATGCGCTCGCCCTTGGCCGGGACGTTGCGCGGGTCGACGCGGACGATGACCTGGTTGTCGCCGGCGCCCGAGTGGACGTCGGCCTGCGCGGCCAGGTCGCCCTTGAGCGTGCCGTAGACGAACGCGTCGGAGCCGAGCTCCTCGACGATGTTCACCTCGACCGGGAACGCGGCCTCGTTCGCCTGCGACACCACGTCGAGCGACTCGGGGCGGAAGCCGATGGTGACCTTGCCGTTGTCCGCCTCGGAGATCTTCGCGGCCGTCTCGCGCTCGAGCACGATGCGGGCCGGGCCCACCTCGGCGACGCCGTTCTTGACCACGAACGTGCCGATGTTCATCGCCGGCGAGCCGATGAAGCCCGCGACGAAGACGTTGGCCGGCGTGTCGTACATCTCGCGCGGCGTGCCGACCTGCTGGAGCAGGCCGTCCTTGAGGACCGCGATGCGGTCACCCATGGTGAGGGCCTCGGTCTGGTCGTGCGTGACGTAGACGGTCGTGACGCCGAGACGACGCTGGAGCGACGCGATCTGCGTACGGGTCTGGACGCGGAGCTTGGCGTCGAGGTTCGACAGCGGCTCGTCCATGAGGAACACCTGCGGCTGGCGGACGATCGCGCGGCCCATGGCGACGCGCTGGCGCTGACCACCGGAGAGCGCCTTGGGCTTGCGGTCGAGGTACTCGGTGAGGTCGAGGATCTTCGCGGCCTCCTCGACGCGCTGGCGGATCTCCGCCTTCGGCGTGCCGGCGATCTTCAGCGCGAAGCCCATGTTGTCCGCGACGGACATGTGCGGGTAGAGCGCGTAGTTCTGGAAGACCATCGCGATGTCGCGGTCCTTCGGCTGGACGTCCGTGACGTCGCGGTCGCCGATGTAGATGTGTCCGCCGTTGACGTCCTCGAGGCCCGCGAGCATGCGGAGCGAGGTCGACTTGCCGCAGCCCGAGGGGCCGACGAGGACGAGGAACTCGCCGTCCTCGATGTGCAGGTTGAGCTGGTCCACGGCGGGACGCTCGGTCCCGGGGTAGAGCCGGGTTGCGTGGTCGTAGGTGACCGTAGCCATGACTGGTACATCCCTCCACCGGCAGGTACGTGCCGGACGATCCGTTGTGCAGTGACGTGCCACGTCGACGTAGCTGTTCGCGATGGCGGACGAGCGTGTCTTCGACGACACAGAAGAAGTCGGACCCCCTCTAGCCCGAGCAGGGGACCCGACGTCATCGTGGACCCGATACTACTCCCGGTTCTGAGTGCTTCGTCACAGAGCCGGTCACGATCGGGTAGCGGTCTCGTGGGGGCGTCGGGCCGGGGCGTCAGGCGCCCGGGCGCCCCAGCAGGTCGGTGAGCAGGTCGAGCACCGCGGCCAGCGCGTCCGCGTCCGGCACCCGCTGCGCCGCGAGCGTCGTGCCGTCGCCGACCTTGACCCCGAGGTCGCCCGGGCCGAGCACGGCGAACGCGGTCTCGTCCGTCGTGTCGTCCCCGGCGTACAGCACGCGCGTCCGCGTGTGCGGGAGCCCCGCGTCGTGCCCGACGACGTCCCGCAGCCGGTCGACCGCCTCGCCCTTCGACGTCTCGACGACGGCGACCTCGACCACGTCCTTGCCGTGCATCGCGCGCAGCCCCAGGCGCTCGGCCACCGCGTCCGCGGCGTCCTCGGCGGCGCGCGAGTCCGCCGCGGACGCGAGCCGCGTGTGCAGGACGGCGGCGCTCGGCTTCTCCTGCACCCAGGCTCCCTCGCACCCCGCGACCGCGTCGGCGAACCCCGCGCGCAGCGCGTCGAGCCGGTCCGCCTGGTCCGGGGTGAGCTCCAGGGGGACGGCCTCGAGCCCCGCGGGCGTGACGACGCCCGTCTCGGCGCCGTGGCTGCCCACGAGGAACGTCCCGACGGGCGGCAGGCTGCGCTCGGCGAGGTCCGCGAGGTGGCGCCCGGAGACCAGGGCGAGCCGCGTCGTCGTCCCGGCGAGGACCCCCCCGAGGCGGTCGACGGCCGCCCGCGCCGCCGGCGCCATGCGAGCCGCGTGCGGGTCGTCGACGAGCGGCGCGAGGGTCCCGTCGAAGTCGAGCGCCACGAGCCGGGGGTGCGGGGCGTCGCCGCTGTCCGCCGCGAACGCGCGCGCGGCGTCGGCGACGGGGCCGGGCGGCGTCCCCGGCCGCGCGGCGACGTCGTCGGGCCGGGTCACGCGCCGGCCCCGGCGGCGAGGTCGGCCGGCGCGCTGTCCTTGCCCGCGTCGTCGGGCCGCCGGTGCGGCACGCGCGACGGCATGGCCGTGAGGACGCCCAGGAACGACTCCGACCACTTCGCGACGTCGTCGTTGAGGACCTTGCGGCGCAGGCGGCGCATGCGCTTGCGCTGCTCGCGGTGGTCCATGTGCGCGGCGGCCGCGATGATGTCCTTCATCCCGTCGATGTCGTGCGGGTTGACGAGGAGCGCGCCCGAGGAGAGCTCGTCGGCCGCCCCGGTGAACTCCGAGAGCACCAGCACGCCGCGGTCGTCCGAGCGCGCGGCGACGTACTCCTTGGCGACGAGGTTCATGCCGTCGCGCAGCGCGGTGACCAGCATGACGTCCGCGGCGAGGTACAGCGCCGCCATCTCCTCCGGCGGGTAGGAGTGGTGCAGGTAGTGGATCGCGGCGTGCCCGATCTCCGCGTACTCGCCGTTGATCCGCCCGACCAGCCCCTCGACGTGCTCGCGCAGCTCCTGGTAGGCGTCCACGTTCTCGCGGCTCGGGCTCGCGACCTGCACGAGGGTCGCGTGCTCGACGTCGAGGCGCCCGTCCTGCAGGAGCTCGCCGTACGCCTTGATGCGGTGCCGGATGCCCTTGGTGTAGTCGAGGCGGTCGACGCCGAGCATCATGACGTCCGGGTCGCCGAGGTCGGCGCGGATCTCCCGCGAGCGCTGCTGCACCTCGGGCGAGCGCGCCAGCTCGTCGAAGCGGCGCGAGTCGATCGAGATGGGGAAGGCGGCGGCGCGCACGTGGCGGTCGTGCCCGTGCTCGCCCGGCACCGTGATCATGGGCCCGCGGGTCGTGTGGGCGCGCAGGCGGCGCACCGCGCGGATGAAGTTCGCCGCGTCGCCCGCGCGCTGGAAGCCCACGAGGTCCGCGCCCAGGAGGCCGTCGAGCACCTGCCGCCGCCACGGGAGCTGCTGGAACAGCTCGAGCGGCGGGAACGGGATGTGGTTGAAGAACCCGATCCGCACGTCGGGGCGCTGGGCACGGATCATCTGCGGCACCAGCTGGAGCTGGTAGTCGTGCACCCACACGACGCCGCCCGGCGAGACCTGCGCGACGGCCGCGTCGGCGAAGCGCTGGTTGACGCGGCGGTACGCCTCCCACCACGTGCGGTGGTACGTGGGCGGCGAGATGACGTCGTGGTAGAGGGGCCAGAGCGTGTCGTTGGAGAAGCCCTCGTAGTAGCGCTCGATCTCGTCGGCGGAGAGGGTGACGGGCACGAGCCGCATGTCGTCGGCGTCGAACGGGTCGCTCGCGAGGTCGGGCGCGCCGGACCAGCCGACCCACGCGCCGTCGGACGCCTGCATGACGGGCTCGAGCGCCGTGACGAGACCGCCGGGCGAGCGGTTCCACTCGACGTCGCCGCCGGGTCCGACCGTGAAGTCCACGGGCAGCCGGTTGGCCACCACGACGAGATCGAATCCGTCTTTGCCTGTCAATGGACTTCTCCTTGAGGTTCGATGGATCGCGCCTGGGCGACCCAGGGTAGTCGGCCCGTCCGCCGCGCGGACGGGCCGTCCGTCCCGGGCCGACCCGCCCACCGGGCCCGCAGCGCCCGTCTGGACGCCCGTCCGGAACGTCCGTCCGGAAGGCGACGACCGGCCCGCTGCCGCTACCTTGTCACCATGGAGGAGCCCACGCAGCGCGTCGACGCGCGGACCGTGCCGGGCGGCCCGGCGCGCGGGCCGGCGCGCGGGCCGACACCGGGCATGGAGGTCGGGGGCTACCTCATCGGCTCGCGGCTCGGCTCGGGCGCCATGGGCACCGTCCACAGCGCGCACGACGGCGGCGGGAACCTCGTCGCGATCAAGCTCCTGCACGCGCACGTCGACCTCGACGCCGCGGCCCAGGGACGCGAGCGGCTGCGCCGTGAGGCGCTCGCCCTGCAGCGCCTGCGGCACCCCGCCGTCGCGCAGATCCTCGACGTCGAGCTCGACGGCCCCGACGCGTTCATCGTCACCGAGCTCGTCGACGGCCCGACCCTCGAGGACGAGGTCGCCGAGGGCGGCCCGCTCGACCCGTGGGACCTCTACGAGCTCGCCGACCAGCTCGCCGCCGCGCTCGAGTCGGTGCACGCGGCGGGCGTCGTGCACCGCGACCTCAAGCCGAGCAACGTCATGGTCTCCTCGCGCGGCCCGGTGCTCATCGACTTCGGCATCGCGCAGGGCCTGGAGGACGCGCGCGTCACGTCGACCGGCCTCGTCATGGGGACGCCGGGCTACCTCGCGCCCGAGCTGCTCGAGGGCGCCGCCCCGAGCGTCGGGAGCGACTGGTGGGGCTGGGCCGCGCTCCTCGCGTACGCCGCGACGGGCCGGGCCCCGTTCGGGGTGCGACCGACCGACGTCGTCCTGGCCCGCGCCCGCAGCGGGCGGCCCGACCTCGCCGGCCTCGGGCCCGTCACGGCGCGCGTGCTCGCCGGGGCCCTGCACGCGGACCCCGCGCAGCGGCTCGGGCCGACCGAGGTCGTCGCCGCCCTCCGGCACGCCGCCGACACGGGCGACGCCGCCCCCGCGACCCAGGTCGTCGGCGCGCCCACGGGCCCCACGCAGGTCGTGCCGCCGGTCGCCGTCGTCCCGGGCGGCACCGGGGCGCAGGCGTGGACCGGCCAGGCGCAGGTCGTGCCGCCGCCCCTGCCCACGTCGCAGTCCCAGGTCAACGACGGCCGCACCATGGCCGTCCCGGCCGGCCACGACCTCATGGACGACCTCGGGGCCCCGCCCGTGGGGGAGGACGGCGAGCCGCTCTACGTGCGGCCCGTGCCCGCCGCGCGCCGCACCGCGCTGCTCCTCCTCGCGGCCCCGCTCGTGCTCCTGGGCATGCTGCACCCGGGCGTCGCGTTCGTCGTCCTCTCCGTGCTCGTCGTCCTCGCGCGCGTCGTCGGGGTGACGACCGAGTCGCTGCACGCACGGCGCGAGCGGCGCGGCGTCTCGCCCCGGGACACGGTGCGGGCCGTCGCGGCGTCGCCCTGGTACGTCGTGCGCGCCGTGGTCGGGGCGCTCCCGTCCCTGCTCGTCGCGGCCTGCGCGGGCGTGCTCGTCGTCGTGGCCGGGTGGTGGCTGCTGGAGTCCGACCGCTGGGTCGTCGTCGAGGGCGCGGACGGCGGGAACTCGCCCGTCGTCACGACCGTGGTCCTGGGCCTCGCGGCGTTCGCGGCCGTCGTGCTCGCGTGGTCCGGGCCGCTGACCCACCTCACGCGCTACGGGACGAGGACCGCACTCGCGCGGCTCGCCCCGGGACGCACGGGGACCCTGGTGCTCGCGGGCGTCGGGCTCGCCCTCACGATCCTGTGCGTCGTCCTCCTCGCCGGCGACCCCGAGGTGACGTGGTGGCCGTTCCCCGGGCCCCCGTCGCTGCGCTGAGCGGCGGCTCGTCCCTCGTCCAGCGCGCCCGGCCCGGGCCGTCCGACCCGTCCTGGACGTTCCCAGCCCGCTACCAGCCCGCATGCGTAGGATGGGCGCCGTGCTCCGGACGACGGTGCCGCGCGCGTGGTCGCGCGGCGTGACGCGCACGTCCGTCGTGCCCGTGACCGGTCGCCTCGTCGGCCCCGCCCTCCTGCTCCTCACGCTCCTCGCGGCCCTGGTGACGCAGCTCGCCGACCGCGGGTACGCCGTCGTGCACCAGTGCGTCACGGTGCCGGGTGCGTGGGGCGTCGCCGGGATGCACCTGGCGCTCGTCCACGAGACCCCCGACTGCCCGTCCGGCACCGCCCTCGGCGGCGACCCCGCCGCCATGGTCACCGTGGTGGGCGTCCTCGCGCTCCCCGTGGTGGTCGGGCACGCCGTGGCCGCAGCCGTCGCGTGGGGCGTCTCGGCGTGGGCGCGGCGCGCCCACGAGCGCTCGCGGGCCGTCGTGACCGGCGCGGCGCGCGTGCTGCGCACCGTCCTGCGGGGCGCCGCGCGCCCGGTGCGCGCGCTCGTGGCGGGTGCCCGGCGGGTCGTCCGCCCGGTGCCCGACGCCGTCCCCGCCGCGCTGCACCACCTCGCGGACGCGGTGGTGCGCACGCGGCGCGGGCCGCCGCGGCTCGCCCTGGTCTGACGCCGACGTCTGACGACGCCGTCGGACGCACGGCCCAGCGCGACCCCCGTCGGCGCGCACCCCGACACATCCCCAGCTCTCGGAACTCCCTCGGAGGACGACCATGCCCAGCAACGAAGCCCAGACCAAGGCCCAGCGCCGCGAGGCCGCGCGCGCGGAGGCCCTCGCGCTGCGCGAGGCGCAGGCCAAGCGCGACAAGCGGAACCGCCTCATCACGATCGGAGCGCTCGTCGCGGGCGTCCTCGTCCTCGTCGGCGTGTTCCTCGCCGTCTGGATCCCGGCCATGAAGGACCAGAACAAGACGATCGACGCCGTCGCGGCCGGCAACCTCGCCGACGTGACCAGCCCGACCACCGCGCGCGACGACGGCGGCATCCCCCTGGGCGTCGACGGCGCCGCCGGGACGGAGAACGACGGCGCGGTCGAGGTCGGCGTGTACCTCGACTACATGTGCCCCATCTGCGGCCAGTTCGAGCAGACGAACGGCCCGACGCTCGACCAGCTCCGCGAGTCGGGCGACGTGACCGTCGTGCTGCACCCCGTCGCGATCCTCGACCGGATGGCGAACGCGCAGCAGTTCTCGACCCGCTCCGCCGCCGCGGCGGCGTGGGTCGCCGACCGCGCGCCGGAGCAGATGAACGCGTTCAACGCGATCATGTTCCAGAACCAGCCCGAGGAGAACGTCTCGACCCTCACCGACGAGCAGATCGCGGACCTGGCCGAGCAGGCCGGCGTCCCGGCCGACGTCGCCGCCGGGATCGCGGACGGGACCGCCGTCGAGACGTTCGGCGACTGGGCCGCCACCGCGACGAGCCTCGTCACCCAGGACGAGGCGCTCGCGAACCCGCAGTCGGGCGGCTTCGGCACGCCGACGATCACCATCGACGGCGAGCGCTGGGACGGCAACTGGAGCGACCCGAACGCGCTCTCCGCCGCCGTCACGGCCGCGCAGGGCTGACCGCGGCACCGCGCCCTCGTCGGCGCGGTGAGCGGTCCCGGGCCGGCCGGGCGAGCGGGTAGTCTGTTCGCTCGCCCGGCGGCCCGGGCACGCCGCCTTAGCTCAGCTGGTAGAGCACTCGCCTTGTAAGCGAAAGGTCGTCGGTTCGAACCCGACAGGCGGCTCCACCACGACGCCCCCGGCTCCTCGGAGCCGGGGGCGTCGTCGTGTCGGCGCGCATCGTGAGATCGGCAGCTTCTGCCGGGATCGGCAGTCGCGACCGCCGATCTCGGCAGACACCGCCGATCTCGTGCGCTCGGCGGTCGGCGACGTCAGCGGTCGGCGACGCTCAGCGGTCGGCGAGCGGGACCGGGAGGAGCTCGGGCGCCTTGGGGAGCCGCCCGTCGCCCGAGGACGTCCCGCGGAGGCGGCGCTGGGCCCACGGCATGACGTGGGTGCGCACCCACTGCGCGTTCTGCCGGGCCCGGTCCAGTGCCGGGACCGGCGGCAGGGGTGCGAGCGGGTCGTCCCACGCCGCGTCGTCGGGCGACTGGCCGAGCCCGACGAGCGCCGCTTGCGCGACCCGTCGGTGCCCCTCGGGCGTGAGGTGGATGCGGTCGTCCGACCACACACGCCAGTCCTGCAGGGCGCGCATGCCCCACAGGTCGAGCACGTACGCCCCCTGGCGGCGCGCGATCGACCACACGTGCGCGTTGTACACCCCGACGCGCGGCCGCGTGAGGCTCACGAGCGGCGACTGCGACGCGTCGAAGCCCGTCGCCATGAGGACGTCGATCCCCGCGTCGCGCAGCCGGGCGACGGCGTGCTCGAGGTTGCGTGCGAGGCGGTCCACGTCCGCGTTCGGGCGCAGGATGTCGTTGCCGCCCCCGATGACGCTCACGAGGTCCGGCTTCAGCTCCAGCGCCGCCGGGACCTGCTCGGTGAGGATCGAGCGCAGCTTGCGCCCGCGGATCGCGAGGTTCGCGTAGCGCAGCGGCTCCTCGCCCGCCGCGACGCGGCGGGCGGCGAGGTGCTGCGCGAGGAGGTCGGCCCAGCCGCGCTGGTGGTCGTCCTCGCCGGGGTACGGGTCCCACAGCCCCTCGGTGAACGAGTCGCCGATCGCGAGGTAGCTCGTCCAGCGGGGTGGGGTGTCGTCGGGTCGGCGTGCGTCGGAGGTGTCACCGGCCAGGGGAGTGGTCGTCGGGTTCTGCGTCGTCACCCGCCCATTCTGCTCCCGCCGTCGCCCTGCAACACCGAGCCCTGTCCGTGGTGTGCCGAGGTAGAGCCGTGGCGTGCCGAGGTAGAGCCGTGGTCGCCTGAGGTAGCGCCGTGCACCGTGACCACGCCTCTACCCCGGGCGACCGGGGCTCTATCTCGACGGTGAGGTCACGGGGTGGGGAGGGTCCAGTCGACGGGGGTGGCGCCCTGGGCGACGAGGAGCTCGTTGACGCGGGAGAACGGGCGGGAGCCGAAGAAGCCGCGGCGGGCCGAGAGCGGGCTGGGGTGGGCGCTCGCGACGACGGGGGTGTCGCCGAGCATCGGGCGCAGCGTCGCGGCGTCGCGGCCCCACAGGATCGCGACGAGCGGGGCGTCGCGGGCGACGAGCGCGCGGATGGCGGCCTCCGTCACGGCCTCCCAGCCCTGGCCGCGGTGCGAGCCGGGCTCGCCCGGGCGGACGGTGAGCACCCTGTTGAGGAGCATGACGCCCTGGTCGCTCCACGCGGTGAGGTCGCCGTTCGCGGGCGTGGGGGCGCCGACGTCGTCGGCGAGCTCGGCGAAGATGTTCTGGAGCGAGCGCGGCACGGGGCGCACGTGCGGCTGCACGGAGAACGACAGCCCCATCGGGTGCCCCGGCGTGGGGTAGGGGTCCTGCCCGACGACGAGGACGCGCACGTCCGCGAGGGGCCGCGAGAACGCGTTGAGGATCGCCGACGGCGCGGGCAGGTACTCGCGCCCGGCCGCGACCTCCGCGCGCAGGAAGTCCCCGGTCGCGTGGAGCTGCGGCTCGACCGGCGCGAGGGCCTCGGCCCAGTCGGGCGCCATGATGCTCGCGAGCGGGGGGCGGGGGCTCGGTGTCGGACCGGTGGCGGCCGGGGTGCTGCCCGGGGCGACGTCGACGGGCTGGGCGGGTGCGCTCTCCACGGCACCGAGCCTAACGGCCGCACGGAGCGGCCTCTTACGACTCCGGCGAGGACGAATGACACGCGTGTGGTTCGTGCGTACGCTGAGAGGCGGCCGTGCGCCGGAGTGCGCAGGTGTGGTGACGAGAGAGTGCAGGGAGGGAACGATGAGCGAGGCGGCGTACGTGCTCGACGGACCCGACGCGGTCGGCGACTCGACCGTGCAAGAGGCCCCGTCGTCGGGCCTGAGCGAGCGGGACCAGGAGATCCTGGCGTTCGAGCGGCAGTGGTGGAAGTACTCGGGCGCCAAGGAGCAGGCGGTGCGCGAGCTGTTCGACATGACCGCGACGCGCTACTACCAGGTGCTCAACGCGCTCATCGACTCCCCGGTGGCGCTCGCGCACGACCCCATGCTCGTCAAGCGGCTGCGCCGGATGCGTTCCACCAGGCAGCGGGCCCGTACCGCCCGTCGGCTCGAAGGCCTCTGACGTGCGGACCGCCGTCGCCCGTGAAGTCCGGGCGAACCAGGCGTTTAGCCAACCGGCCTGACCGGGCTACCCTGTCGCCGTGACGAAGAGCCGCTACCCCTACGCGCCCGACGAGTTCGACGCGCCCGCGCAGCAGGGCTCCCCGGTGGGGGTGCACCGCACGCCGCGCAGCGGGTGGAGCAAGACGTGGCCGTTCCTGCTGGTCGCCGTCGTCTTCGCCGGCCTCGCGTACGGGGGCGTCGCGCTGCTGTCGGACAACGGCGCGACCGAGAACCCGCCGCAGGCGCAGTCGACCGACCCCGCCGCGGAGGAGACCGAGGCGCCGCCGGCCGACGAGACCGAGGAGGCTCCGGCGACCGAGGAGCCCCCGGCCGCGGAGGATCCGGCCGTCGAGGAGCCGCCCGCGGCGCCCGACCTCGCCACGCTCATGGCCGCGGCCGACCCGTCGGCCAGCGTCCGCGTCCTCAACGCCAGCGGTATCGGCGGTGAGGCAGGGAAGGGTCGCGACGCGCTCACGAGCCAGGGGTTCACGAACGTCGAGGCTGCGGACTACGAGGGCGACCCGGACGAGATCGCAGCAACCACGGTCTGGTACGGCGAGGACCGCAGCGACAGCGCCGCCGCCGTGGCGGCGATCCTCGGGATCCCGGCCGAGCAGGTGAGCCAGCAGACTCTCCGTGCCGGTGACGTGGTGGTCATCGTCAAGTCGGAGCTCACGCCTGTCGGCTGACGACGGCGCGGTCCGCTCTCCCTGCGATCGTGGTGGCACCGGCGTGACCTGCTCGTTCGCCTCGCCGTCTGCTTGTCGCGGCCACGCGTTCGACCTACCGCGCACGCCACGGTCGGGCTAGGCTCGGGCTACCACGGGGCGGGGGTCGCCTCGCGGGCGACGATGCACGAGGAGAACGTCAATGGCTCAGGGCACCGTGAAGTGGTTCAACTCCGAGAAGGGCTACGGGTTCATCACGCCCGCGGCCGGCGGACAGGACCTCTTCGTGCACTTCAGCGCGATCCAGACCGACGGCTACCGCACGCTCGACGAGGGCCAGGAGGTCGAGTTCGAGCTCGGCCAGGGCACCAAGGGCCCGCAGGCCGAGCAGGTGCGGCCGCTCTGACGCCGCTCGCGAGGGTCGCGTGACGGAGAACCTCGACGCCGTCGTCGTCGGTTCGGGCCCCAACGGGCTGGCCGCCGCCGTGACCCTCGCGCGTGCCGGGCTCGCCGTGCGCGTGCTCGAGGCACAGCCGACGACCGGCGGCGGCTCGCGCACGCTCGACCTCGGCCTGGCGGACGGCGTCGTGCACGACGTGTGCTCGGCCGTGCACCCGATGGCGTGGGCGTCGCCGTTCTTCGAGGCGTTCGACCTGGGCGCGCGCGGCGTGGAGCTGCTCGTGCCGGAGGTGTCGTACGCGCAGCCCCTCGACGGCGGTCGCGCGGGCGTCGCGTACCACGACCTCGACCGCACGGTGGAGCGCCTCGGTGTCGACGGCGCCGCCTGGCGTGCGCTGCTCGGCCCGCTGGCGGAGGGCTGGCGCGACGTCGTCGCGCTCGCCCTCGGGGACAAGCGCTCGGTCCCCGGGCGCACGCTGACGCCCGGCGGGGCCGCGGTCGCCGCGCGGTTCGGCGCCGCCGTCCTCGAGCAGGGGAGCGCGGCCTGGGGCCGACGCTTCCGCACCGAGGAGGCGGGGGCGCTGCTCACGGGCGTCGCGGCGCACGCGATCTCCCGCCTGCCGTCGTTGGCCGCCGCCGGGACCGCGCTCCTGCTCGCCTCGCTCGGCCACGCGCCGGGCGGCTGGCCGCTGCCGCGGGGCGGGTCGGGCGCGATCGTCGCGGCACTCCTGGACGACCTGCGCGCGCACGGCGGCGAGGTCGTGACCGGACACCGCGTCGGTGCGCTCGAGGACCTGCCACGGGCCCGGGCGTACGTGTTCGACACCGCGCCCGGCGTCGTCGCGGACGTGTTCGGCGACCGCCTGTCGCCCCGGGCGGAGTGGGCCCTGCGGCGGTTCCGGCACGGTGACGCGGCGGCGAAGGTCGACCTCGTGCTCTCCGGGCCGGTCCCGTGGACCGATCCCGAGGTGGGACGCGCCGGGACGGTGCACGTCGGCGGGACGCGTGCCGAGATGGCGCGTGCCGAGGCGGACGTCGCGGCCGGTCGGCACGCGGCGCGCCCGGTCGTGCTGGTGAGCGACCCGACCGTCGTCGACCCCGCGCGCGAGGTCGACGGGGCGCGGCCGTTGTGGACGTACGCGCACGTGCCCGCCGGATCGACGCGCGACGTGACGGAGGACGTCCTCGGCCAGCTCGAACGGTTCGCCCCGGGGGTCCGGGACCTCGTCGTCGCGTCGCGGTGCGTCCCCGCCTCGGAGATGGCCGCGCACGACGAGAGCTACGTGGGCGGCGACATCGCGGGCGGCGCGGTGAGCATGTGGCAGATGGTCGCACGCCCGACGCCCCGGCTCGACCCGTACGCCATCGGGCTCGAGGGCGTGTACCTGTGCTCGGCGTCCACGCCGCCCGGACCGGGCGTGCACGGGCTCGGCGGCTGGAACGCCGCGCGGCGCGTGCTGCGCCGGGAGTTCGACGTCCGCGCGGAGCCCGATCTGGCGCCGACGTCGGAGGTGGGCGCCAGGTAGCGGTCGCGGTCCGCGACCACGCCTCTACCTCGTCTGACCACGCCTCTACCTCAGGTGACCGCGCCTCTACCTCGGCGGGTCGGCGGCGGTCGTGTCGAGCTCCACGAGAGCGAGGACGACGAGGGCCGAGCTCCAGGACAGCGGTGCGACGGCCGCCGGGGAGCCGTCCGCGAGGACCTTCTCCGGGATCGCCCCGGACGCGGTGCGGTGGTCGTCGACCCAGCGGAGCCACTCCCGGGCGTCGGCCTGGTCCTCCGGGTCCGACGACGACGCGGCGGCGAGCGCGTAGAGCGTCGTCTGGGGCGTCCAGGAGATGCCGTCCTCGCGCCAGCCCGCGCCGGGCGCGAGACCGCCCGCGGGCCGCAGCATCTCGGTGACCGACGCGCGCCACGCGACGTCGGCGCCCGCGAGCGGCTCGGGCTGGAACGGCGGCAGCACGAACGCGGTCGACGCGTCCCGCGCGCCTCCGGTCACGTGCCGCGGGTAGCCCTGCGACCCGAACGACCGCTCGACGGCCATGCGCAGCCGCGCGGCGGCCAACGTCGCGTCGGTCGCGCGCCCGGTGTCGCCCGCCGCGGCGTAGACGTCGGCCGCGGCCTCGAGCCCGGCGAGCAGAGGGCCGGCGGTGCCGAGGGTGAGCGCCGTCGGCTCGACCTCCCAGTAGTCGCTGGAGGGCGGGGGCAGCGGGTCCTCACCGTCCACGAGCGAGAGCGCGTGGTCGGTCGCGGCGTCGACGAGGGGCCGCAGCTCCGCGGCCACCTCGCGCCGCTCGGCGGCGGGCGTCTCCTCCAGCACGACGTCGGCCGCCCACAGGACCCAGCCGACGCCGTCGGACTGGAGGCCGCGGTCGTCGGGCACGCCGGAGCCGTCGGGCAGGTAGCGCGCGTGGAACGACCCGTCGTCCTCCTGGACGCGGGCGAGGAAGCCGAGGACGTCCCGCGCGTCGTCGACGTGCCCGGTGCGTGCGAACGCCGCCGCCGTGAACGACGCGTCGCGCGGCCACACGTAGCGCCACTTGGGCGAGGCGGCGGCGAGCGCGGCGCCGTCGTCGAGGGTGAGGGCGCGCAGGTCCAGGAGCGCGGCCTCGCCGAGCGCGGCGAACGGCCCGTCCGCGCCGGGGACGACGCCGGACGCGAGCCAGGCGCGCGACGCGGCGGCGGCGTCCTGCGCCCGGCCGGGGTCGAGGAGCGCCGACGCGTCGAGCCGCGCCCCGGCGACCTGCGCGAGGCGGTCCGCCTCGCCGTCCGCGGGGTCGACGCCGTCGGCGAGCGCGACCGGGTCGAGCGACGTGGGGTCGAGCACGCGGCTGCCGGGGAGGTACGTCACGGCGGCCCCGGGGGCGAGGCGCAGGAGCGCGGTGCCGCCGTCGGGGGCGGTCGCGACGGCGACGCCGTCCTGGTACAGGTCGATGTGCTCGCCCGTGGGAGCGGCGACGGCGGTCGCGGCGGTGAGGCCGAGGGCAGGGACCAGCACGAAGCCGGCCAGGGCTGCTGCGAGGCGCCACGACGGTGTTGCGCGGATCACACCGCGCATCCTAAGGGGACGGCGTGGCACGGCGGGTTTCGCCCGTCGCGATACGGGGCAGGGCTGCGACGGGCTGTCTTGCACTCGCACCCTGCGAGTGCCAATAATGGCGTTAGCACTCTCGTCATGAGAGTGACAGAAGTGACCAGCGCAGGCAGCCGCTCACCGCGGGTGCGGCGCAACCCACCAGGTCGACAGGTGAGGCCCGCCCCGGCGGCGTGACAGGAACGCCGCCCGTCGCGGGTCGTCCGTCGCGGGCGCCGGCCGACCGCCATACGCCACCAGCGGAGGATCATTCCCCATGGCCAAGATCATCGCCTTCGACGAGGAGGCTCGTCGGAGCATGGAGCGAGGGCTCAACGTCCTCGCCGACACCGTCAAGGTCACCCTCGGCCCGAAGGGCCGCAACGTCGTGCTCGACAAGAAGTGGGGCGCGCCGACCATCACGAACGACGGCGTCTCCATCGCCAAGGAGATCGAGCTCGAGGACCCGTACGAGAAGATCGGTGCCGAGCTCGTCAAGGAGGTCGCCAAGAAGACCGACGACGTCGCGGGTGACGGCACCACCACCGCCACCGTGCTCGCCCAGGCGCTCGTGCGCGAGGGCCTGCGCGTCGTCGCGGCCGGCGCCAACCCGATCGCCGTCAAGCGCGGCATCGAGAAGGCCGTCGACGCGGTGACGGAGCAGCTGCTCAACGCCGCGAAGGACATCGAGACCAAGGAGGAGATCGCCGCCACGGCCGCCATCTCCGCCGGCGACCCCGCGATCGGCGAGCTCATCGCCGAGGCCCTCGACAAGGTGGGCAAGGAGGGCGTCATCACGGTCGAGGAGTCGAACACGTTCGGCCTCGAGCTCGAGCTCACCGAGGGCATGCGCTTCGACAAGGGCTTCCTCGCGCGCTACTTCGAGACGGACCCCGAGCGCCAGGAGGCCGTGCTCGAGGACCCGTACGTCCTCATCGTCGAGTCCAAGATCTCGAACGTGAAGGACCTGCTCCCGGTCCTCGACCAGGTCATGAAGGCCGGCCGCTCGCTCCTCATCATCGCCGAGGACGTCGAGGGCGAGGCGCTCGCGACCCTGGTGCTCAACAAGATCCGTGGCACGTTCAAGTCCGTCGCCGTCAAGGCCCCGGGCTTCGGCGACCGCCGCAAGGCCATGCTCCAGGACATCGCGATCCTCACCGGCGGCCAGGTCATCACCGAGACGGTGGGCCTCAAGCTCGAGAACGCGACGCTGGACCTGCTCGGCCAGGCGCGCAAGGTCGTCGTCACCAAGGACGAGACCACGATCGTCGAGGGTGCGGGCGACGCCGACCTGATCCAGGGTCGCGTCAACCAGATCCGTGGCGAGATCGAGAAGTCGGACTCCGACTACGACCGCGAGAAGCTCCAGGAGCGCCTCGCGAAGCTCGCCGGCGGCGTGGCCGTCATCAAGGCGGGTGCCGCGACGGAGGTCGAGCTCAAGGAGCGCAAGCACCGCATCGAGGACGCCGTGCGCAACGCGAAGGCGGCCGTCGAGGAGGGCATCGTCGCCGGTGGTGGCGTCGCGCTCATCCAGGCCGGTGCCGTGGCGTTCGAGAAGCTCGAGCTCGAGGGCGACGAGGCGACCGGTGCGCAGATCGTGCGCGCCGCGATCGACGCCCCGCTCAAGCAGATCGCCGTCAACGCGGGCCTCGAGGGTGGCGTCGTCGCGGAGAAGGTGCGCAACCTCCCCGCCGGCCAGGGCCTCAACGCCGCGACCGGTGAGTACGAGGACCTCCTCGCCGCCGGCGTGAACGACCCGGTCAAGGTCACGCGCTCCGCGCTGCAGAACGCCGCCTCCATCGCGGCGCTCTTCCTCACGACCGAGGCCGTCGTCGCCGACAAGCCGGAGAAGGCTCCGGCCGTCCCCGGTGGCGACGGTGGCATGGGCGGCATGGACTTCTGATCCACGCCTGACCCTCTCCCGGCCCTGCCGGGAGGCCGCAGGACATCGAAGGCCGTCGGCCGGGTTCGCCCGGTCGGCGGCCTTCGTCGTGCCCGCGGGAGTCCTCCTCCCGTCGCCGCCAGGCCCGGGGGAGTCGCGGTACACGCACGTATAACGCCGTGTATACACGCCGGAAACGAACGCCCGGCAGGATCGCCGCCATGCACCTGACGCCCGCGGACACCGAGAAGCTGCTGCTCGCCGTCGCGGGCATGGTCGCGCGCGACCGCCGCGAGCGCGGCGTGCTGCTCAACTACCCCGAGACCGTCGCCCTGCTCACCACGTGGGTGATCGAGCGCGCTCGCGAGGGGGCGGGCGTCGAGGAGCTCATGGTCGCCGGGCGCGAGGTGCTCGGGCGCGACGAGGTGATGGAGGGCGTCGCGGAGATGCTGCCCGACGTCCAGGTCGAGGCGACCTTCCCCGACGGGCGCAAGCTCGTCACCATCCACCAGCCGATCGCCTGAGCCGGACCGGTCCGGCGCACGCACGAGGCTCAGCGAGAGCGAGGCGACACATGGCAGGCATCCGTACGAGCGGCCCGGGCGCGGTCCGGCTCAAGCGCGGCACCGAGGGCGTGCCGGTGGTGCTCAACGCCGACCGCACCGACGACGAGCGGGTGACGCTGGTCGTGACGAACACCGGAGACCGCCCGGTCCAGATCGGCTCCCACCTGCACCTCCCCGACGCCAACGCCGCGCTCTCCTTCGACCGGGCCGCCGCGCACGGGTTCCGGCTCGACGTCCCGTCCGGCACGTCGCGCCGCTTCGAGCCCGGCGCGTCCGCGGAGGTCGAGGCCGTCGCCCTCCGGGGCCGACGACGCGTGCCCGGCCTCCAGCGCGGCAAGCCTGACGGCGGCGCCCTGGACCGCCCGACCGAGCCCGTCGAACCCGGGGTCGCTCCCCAGGACCCCGCAGGCGTGGGGAGAGATCCAGGGTTCGGCGGGCGGAGCACTTCCGAGGAGGACTGATTCATGGTCGCGATCTCGCGCGAGCGTTATGTCGCGCTGTACGGGCCGACGACGGGGGACCAGGTGCGCCTCGGCGACACCGACCTGTGGATCGAGGTCGAGGAGGACCGCACGTTCGGGGGCGAGGAGGCCGTCTTCGGCGGTGGCAAGTCGATCCGCGAGTCGATGGCGCAGGGAACCACGACCCGCGCCGAGGGCGCGCTCGACACGGTGGTGACGAACGCCGTCGTGCTGGACTGGTGGGGGATCGTCAAGGCCGACGTCGGGATCCGGGACGGGCGGATCGTCGCGCTCGGCCGCGCGGGCAACCCCGACGTCGCGGACGGCGTCCACCCGGACCTGCACATCGGCCCGTCCACCGACGTCGTGAGCGGCGAGGGCAAGATCCTCACCGCGGGCGGCATCGACTCGCACGTGCACCTCATCTCGCCGTCCCAGGTGGTCGAGGCGCTCGCGACGGGCATCACGACCGTCGCGGGCGGCGGGACCGGGCCGAGCGAGGGCACGAAGGCCACGACGGTCACGCCCGGCGCCTGGCACCTCGAGGCGATCCACCGCGCGCTGGACCGGCTCCCCGTGAACGTCCTGCTGCTCGGCAAGGGCAACACGGTGAGCGCCGAGGGCCTGCGCGAGCAGGCCATGGCCGGCGCGGGCGGCTACAAGGTGCACGAGGACTGGGGCTCGACCCCGGCCGCGATCGACGCCGCGCTGCGCGCCGCCGACGACTGGGGGCTCCAGGTCGCGCTGCACTCCGACTCGCTCAACGAGGCCGGGTTCGTCGAGTCGACGCTGCGCGCGATCGGCGGACGCTCGATCCACGCGTTCCACGCCGAGGGCGCGGGCGGTGGCCACGCGCCCGACATCCTCACCGTCGCGAGCCACCCGAACGTCATCCCCGGCTCGACGAACCCGACCCTCCCGCACACGGTCAACACCGTCGCCGAGCACCTCGACATGCTCATGGTGTGCCACCACCTCAACCCGCAGGTCGCGGAGGACCTCGCGTTCGCCGAGTCGCGCATCCGCGGCACCACCATCGCGGCCGAGGACGTGCTCCACGACCTCGGCGCCATGTCCATCACGTCGTCCGACGCGCAGGCCATGGGCCGCATCGGCGAGGTGGTCACGCGCACGTGGCAGGTCGCGCACGTCATGAAGGCCCGGCGCGGCGCGCACCCCGGCGGCGCGCGCGGGCCCGAGCTCCCGGCCGACAACCTGCGCGCCCGGCGCTACGTCGCGAAGTACACGATCAACCCCGCGGTCGCGCACGGGATCGACGCGTACGTCGGGTCGGTCGAGCCGGGCAAGGTCGCGGACCTCGTGCTGTGGGAGCCGAAGCTCTTCGGCGTCCGCCCGAGCGTCGTCATGAAGGGCGGCGCGCTCGTGTGGGGCGCGCTCGGCGACCCCAACGCGTCCATCCCGTCGCCGCAGCCCGTGCTCATGCGTCCGGCGCTCGCCGACGCGATCGGCGCCGACGTGTCGATGTCGTTCGTCTCGCCCGCCGCGCTCGACGACGGCCTGGAGGAGCGGCTCGGGCTCGCCCGGCAGCTCCTCCCGGTCGCGGACACGCGCGACGTCGGCAAGGCGCAGATGAGGAACAACGACTACCTGCCGCAGATCGACATCGACCCCGAGTCGTTCGCGATCGAGGTCGACGGCGAGCTCGTCGTCCCCGCTCCTGCCGACCGGCTGCCCCTCGCGCAGCTCTACTCGCTGTTCTAGCCATGAGCGCGATGCCGGAGGTCGACGGGGAGGGACGCGCGGAGCTCATGCTCGCGCTGCTCGCGGACGCGCGCCTGCCCACCGGCGGGCACACGCAGTCCGCGGGCCTCGAGCCCGCGCTGCGGGCGGGCATGCCCGCGGCGCAGGTGCCCGACTACGTGCGGGCGCGCCTCGCCACGGTCACGCGCGTCGAGGCGGCCACGGCGGTCGTCGCGCGGCACGTCGCGCTCGCGGCCGGTCCTGTGCCCGACGGCGCGGGGTCGCCTCCCGCGGGCGGCGCGTCGTCCGCCGGGGTGCCCGACGGCGTCGCGTCGGCGGCGCGCGGCCTCGCCGACACGTGGCTCGCCTGGACGGCCCGGACGCCGTCGTCCGCGCTCCGCGAGACGTCGCGACGGCTCGGCCGCGGCTACCTCCGGCTCCTGCGCCGGCTGTCGGAGGGGCATCCCGCCGTCGTCGCGCTGGACGAGGCGGCGGTGCTGGTCGCCGACGCACCCCGTGCCGACGGGGTGCCGGACCCGGGCGCGGGCGCCACGTCGGCCGCGCGAGCGGTGCCGGGCGCCGGAACAGACCCGGGCGGCCGGGCGGCGACGGGCCGCAGGGCGCCGCAACCTCCACGACCTGTGGTGCTCGGCGTGACGGCCGCGTGCGCGGGGCTGTCCGCGCGGCAGGTCGCGCGCCTCGTCGGGTACGAGGACGTGCAGACCGTCGCCGCGGCGACCCTCAAGCTCGAGCCCGTCGACCCGGTCGTCGCGACCGGCTGGGTCGTCGCCGCCCAGCCCGCGATCGACGCGCTCGCCCGCGCCGTGGCCGACCTGACCGACCCCCGCGCGATCCCCGCGCACGGCGCACCGCTCGTCGAGCAGTGGGCCGAGCTCCACTCCCGCACCACCGAGAGGCTGTTCAGTGCCTGACATCCTGCCTGAGACCACTCCCGACACCCGCTCGCTGCGCCTCGGCGTCGCCGGACCCGTCGGCACGGGAAAGAGCTCGCTCATCGCGCTCCTGTGCCGCGAGCTGTCCGGCGTGCTGCAGCTCGGCGTCATCACCAACGACATCTACACCGACGAGGACGCGCGCTTCCTGCGCTCTGCGGGCGTGCTCGACCCGGAGCGCATCCGCGCCGTCGAGACCGGAGCGTGCCCGCACACCGCGATCCGCGACGACGTGACCGCCAACCTGCTCGCGGTCGAGGACCTCGAGGAGGACTTCGCGCCGCTCGACGTCGTGCTCGTCGAGTCGGGCGGCGACAACCTCACCGCCACGTTCTCGCCCGCGCTCGTCGACGCGCAGATCTTCGTGCTCGACGTGGCGGGCGGCGGGGACGTCGCCCGCAAGGGCGGCCCCGGCATCGCGCGGGCCGACCTGCTCGTCGTCAACAAGACGGACCTCGCGCCCTACGTGGGCGTCGACGTGCCGCGGATGGTCCTCGACGCGACGGCCGCGCGCGACGGCGCTCCGGTGCTCGCCCTCTCGCGCCTCGACCGCGAGTCGATCGACGCGCTCACCACGTGGGTGCAGACGCTGCTCGCCGCGCACCGCGCGGGCGCGCACGTGCCGCAGGATCCGGGGCCGATGGCGCCCCACTTCCACGCGGACGAGGACGGCAACGGGTTCCTCCACACGCACGAGGAGGGCGACGCGTCGCACGCGCACGACCACTCCCACGCCGACGAGCACGACGGCGCCGCGGCCGAGCCGGTGGCCGCCGCCGGGCGCGACTGAGGCACGGCGGCGAGGCGCCGATGGACGACGTGACGCGCGTCGGCGCGTACCGGGAGGCGGGTCGCGTGCGGTGCGACCTGCGTCCCGGCGCGCTGAGCCCGCGCGTCCTGTCCGCGGGGCGCGGCACCGCGCGGGTGGCGCTCGTGGCGACGCGCGCGCTGCTCCTCGGGGGCGACCACGTGCGGGTCGAGGTGCACGTGGGGGAGGGCGTCGAGCTCGAGCTCGTCGAGGTGTCGGGCACCGTCGCGTACGCCGGGCGCGGCCGGTCGGCGTCGTGGGACGTCGACGTGCGGGTCGACGCCCGCGGCCTCCTCGTGTGGGACGCGCTGCCGTTCGTCGTCGCGGACGGGGCCGACGTCGCGCGCTCCACGGGCGTGACGCTCGCCGCGGGCGACGCGCACGGTGCAGGGGGCGCCGCGCTGCTGCGCGAGACGCTCGTCCTGGGCCGCTCCGGAGAAGCAGGAGGGCGGCTGCGCTCGCGCACGCGCGTCGACGTGTCGGCGCCGGGTGCCACCCGGACATCCGGTGGTGTCGGCGGGACCGGTGAGTTGGCGGCGCCGGAGGGGTCGGGACCTCCATGGCAGAACGACCCGGCAGGGCCGGAGCACGTGCGCGAGCTCTTCGTCGAGGACCTCGACCTCGGCGACGACCGCGCACTACCCGGGATCCTCGGCGACGCTCGCGTCGTCGACTCGGTGCTGTGCCTCGGCACCCGGCCGCCCGCGCCCGCCTCGGTCCCCGAGGAGACCACCGCGCCTCGCCGTCCACCGCCGCGGACGTCCGCACCCTTCGGGCCTCTGCGGCTCGACCTCGACGGACCCGGCGCGGTCGCCCGCCACCTTGGCGCGAGCACCCACGACGCCGGCATCGACGTCGTGGTGGCGGCCTGGACGACGGCGGCTCGGGAGGCCCGGGCCGCAGTCGCCGGCCCGCCACGCGACGCGACGCCGTCCCCGAGCGTCGCCGCACCCGTGGACACCGACCACACCGACCCCCGCACGACACTGCTGACGACAGGAGCCTGACATGCACGTCCCCGACCACTTCCTGAACGACCCCACGTCGGCGACGACCGCCGTCGTCTCCCTCGCCGCCGTCGGCTACGCCGCGTACCGGGCGCGCGAGGACCTCACCCCGCGCCGCATCGCCCTCACGGCGGCGACGACCGGGTTCGTCTTCGCCGTCCAGATGCTCAACTACCCCGTCGCGGCGGGCACGAGCGGGCACCTCATGGGCGGGGCGCTCGCGGCGGCGCTCGTCGGGCCGTGGCTCGGCGTGCTCTCGGTGACGCTCGTGCTGCTCGTCCAGTCCCTCGTCTTCGCCGACGGCGGTCTCACGGCGCTGGGGACGAACGTGCTGCTCATGGCGGTGGTCGGGACCCTCGTCGGCTGGGCGATGACCCGCGGGGTGCTGCGGCTGACGCGCGGCCGGGGCGCGGCCGGCGCCGCGGGCGTCGGGGCGCTTGTGAGCGTCCCCGTGTCCGCGGCGGTGTTCGCCGGGCTGTTCGCCGTCGGCGGGACGGTACCGGTCCCGGTGGGCGAGCTCGTCGGCCAGATGCTCTCCGTGCACGCGGTGATCGGGCTCGGCGAGGCGCTCATCACGGCGGGCGTCGTCGGGCTCGTGCTCGCCGTCGCCCCGGGAGCCGCGGCGGTCGAGTGCGTGGCGCGCTCCGCGGCGAGCCGCGCCGTCGTGCCCGACGCCGCGGCCTCGTCGGGTGCAGCGGTCTCGCCTCGTCCTCTCGGGTCGCCCGCCGCGGCACCCGCCGGAGCGGTGCGCCGCGCCGTCCTCGCGCTCGGCTCGGGCGCGCTGCTCGCCGCGGTCGTCGTGTCGTCGTTCGCGGCGGCCACGCCGGACGGCCTCGAGGCGACGGCCGCGTCGGTCGGCTTCGCCGACGCGGCGCGCGACCACGCGTTCGCGGGGATGCCGCTCGCCGACTACGGCGAGGCCGGCGGGATCTTCGTCGGCGTGGCGGGCCTCGTGGGCGTGGCCCTCGTCGTCGCGCTCACGGCCGGCTTCCTCGCCACCGCCCTGCGCGCGACCACCCGCCGCGCGGCGACCGCACCGGCCGCCTGACGAGCGTGCGCACCCGCGGAAGACCACCGAGGGAGAGCCCTGGTCGGCCGAGGGAGAGCCCTGGTCGGCATCGGTTGATGAGCACGCTGCACCTGGCGCCCCCGCGCTGCCGCTCCTCGGCCTCGCCCTACCGGACCAACCGGATCTCGACGATCCCGCCGAAGCGGGTGTCGGCATGCCGAGGCCCGTCGGGCTCGAACCCGTTGCGCGCGTAGAAGCGCCGCGCGCGCGGGTTCTCCTCGGCCACCCAGACCTGTGCCGGCCCGGGCGGGACGACGACGTCGAGCAGGGCCTGTCCCGTCCCCGTCCCGTGGTGCTCGGGCAGCACGTACAGGGCGTACAGCTCGACGTCCGCACAGGCGCGTGGCCGCCGACTTCCCGCGACGGGCCGCCGATGCCGAACCCGACCACCGCGTCGTCCACCTCCGCGACGATGATCCGGCTTCGGCCAGGCGGAGCCTCCGGCCCGAGCCGGCGCTTCCACGACGAGGTGCGTTCCTCGAGGGTGGCGGTCTGCCAGAACGAGTCGGGCACGAGGTCGGCGTAGGTCGCGCGCCACACGGTGTGGTGCACGAGCGCGAGACGCGTGGCGTCGTCGGGCTCGGCGGATCGGAGCAGCACGGGGCGAGCGTAGTCGCGAGGTAGAGCTCCGGTCCCGCGAGGTAGAGACGAGGTTCGAGAACGCTCCACGACCACGGCTCTACCTCGGCAGACCCAGGCTCTACCTCGGCAGACCAGGGCTTTACCTCGGCCGACCGGGGAGTCTGCCTCGAGAGACGTTCTCGGGCGCGTGACCGGATCGTGACCGTGTGACACGTGCCGTTAACAGGACGGGCAGATCGGCCGAAACACGGCGTCACTAGCGTCGACATCAGTGGGCACCGCTACGGGCACATCAACGTATACATGCCTGTACCCGGTGCTCGCGGCGAGCGACCGCCTGCCCGGCGGCCGCCGGCTCCCTGCTGAGAAACCTGCGGAGAACTCCCGCTGTGCGACCCTCGCTGAAAGGACTCTCGTGACACCTTCACGCGCCACGACCCGTCTCGCCCCGGCTGCCGCTCTCGTCGCCCTCGCGCTCACGCTCACCGCGTGCGGCGCGAGGACGGAGACCGGCGACGGAGCGGGCGCCGCGACCAGCGCCGCCGAGAGCTGCGTCGACACCTCCGGCGACACCGTCAAGATCGGCTTCCTCAACTCGCTGTCCGGCACCATGGCGATCTCCGAGCAGACCGTCGCCGACTCCCTCGCCCTCGCGGCCGAGGAGATCAACGCCGACGGCGGCGTGCTCGGCAAGCAGCTCGAGATCGTCCAGGAGGACGGTCAGTCCGAGCCCACCGTCTTCGCCGAGAAGGCGGAGAAGCTCATCACGAGCGACTGCGTCGCCGCGGTGTTCGGCGGCTGGACGTCCGCGTCGCGCAAGGCGATGCTCCCCGTCTTCGAGGCGCAGGACTCGCTGCTCTTCTACCCGGTCCAGTACGAGGGCCTCGAGTCGTCGCCGAACATCTTCTACACCGGCGCCACGACCAACCAGCAGATCGTCCCCGCGCTCGACTACCTGAAGGAGCAGGGGGTCGAGTCGATCTTCCTCGTCGGCTCCGACTACGTCTTCCCGCGCACGGCGAACAAGATCATCAACGCCTACGCGGAGGCGAACGGCATCGAGGTCCTCGGCGAGGAGTACGCGCCGCTCGGCCACACCGACTTCTCCACGATCGTCAACAAGGTGAAGTCCGCGGGGGCGGACGCCGTGTTCAACACGCTCAACGGCGACTCCAACGCCGCGTTCTTCAAGGAGTACAAGAACGCGGGCCTGGGCCCGGACACCATGCCCGTCGTGTCGGTGTCGATCGCGGAGGAGGAGGTGGGCGGCGTCGGCGTCGAGAACGTCGAGGGCCAGCTCACGGCCTGGAACTACTACCAGACCATCGACAGCCCGGAGAACGCGACGTTCGTCGAGGCGTTCCAGGCCAAGTACGGCGTCGACCGCGTGACGTCCGACCCGATGGAGGCGGCGTACACGTCGCTCTACCTGTGGAAGGGCATGGTCGAGAAGGCGGAGTCGTTCGACGTCGCCGACGTCCAGGCGGCCGCGGACGGCGTCACGTTCGACGCGCCGGAGGGCTCCGTCACCGTGAACGGCGACAACCACCACATCGCCAAGACCGCCCTCATCGGCAAGATCGGCCCCGACGGCCTCATCTACACCGAGTGGAGCTCGGGCGAGCCGATCGAGCCCGACCCGTACCTCGAGGGCTACGACTGGGCCGAGGGCCTCTCCTGACGACTTCGTCGCTCCCGACCCGCTGAGTCCGGCGGGGACCGGGGGTGTGCGTGCCGGGTCTACCATCCGCCCGCTCGTTCCTCGCGGGCTCCCGCCAGTCCCGCCACGACCCGGCACGCACACCCCCGGCCCCCACCTCGGCGGTCACGTCACCCGTCCTGCTACGCACCCACCGGAAGGCACGACGCCCATGGATGTGCTGTTCTCGCAGCTCTTCGCGGGGCTGAGCCTCGGCTCGGTCCTGCTCCTCGCCGCCCTCGGGCTGGCGCTCACGTTCGGCCAGATGGGCGTCATCAACATGGCGCACGGCGAGTTCATGATGGCGGGCGCCTACACGGCGTTCGTCGTGCAGGGGGTCGTCGGCAACGCCGGCGTCTCGCTGCTCGTGTCGCTGCCGCTCGGGTTCCTCGTCGGCGGTCTGCTCGGCCTGCTCCTCGAGGCGACGCTCATCCACCGCATGTACAAGCGGCCGCTCGACACGCTCCTCGTCACGTGGGGCGTCGCGCTCGTGCTGCAGCAGGTCGCGCGCGACGTGTTCGGCGCCCCGAACGTCGACGTGCGCGCCCCGGCCTGGCTGAGCGGCGCCGTCGACCTGTTCGGCCTGGCCGTGCCCAAGACGCGCCTCTTCATCCTCGCGCTCGCGGTCGTCGCGGTCGTCGCTCTCGCCGTCGTGCTCAAGGTGACGCCGCTCGGGCGGCGGATCCGCGCCGTCGTGCAGAACCGCGACCTCGCCGAGGCGAGCGGCGTCTCCACACGGACGACGGACCGCCTGACGTTCTTCATCGGGTCCGGTCTCGCCGGCATCGCGGGGGTCGCGCTCACGCTCCTCGGGTCCATCGGCCCCACGCTCGGCACGAGCTACATCGTCGACGCGTTCCTCGTCGTCGTCGCGGGCGGCATCGGGCAGATCAAGGGCACGGTCATCGCGGCGTTCGCGCTCGGGCTGCTCCAGGCGACCTTCGAGTACTCGACGACGGCGAGCATCGCCAAGGTGCTCGTGTTCGTCGTCATCGTCGTCTTCCTCCAGGTGCGACCCCAGGGCCTCGTGTCGGTCCGGACGAGGAGCCTCGCATGAGCGCCGTCACCACCGAGAGCCCGTCGCGGCTCTCCGCCCTGTACCGCTCGTCACGCGCCCGCGTGATCGTCGGGTTCGCCGTCGCCGCGGTCCTGCTGTTCGCCGTCGCGCCCGCGACGCTCTCCACGTTCCGGCTCGGCCTGCTCGGCAAGTTCCTGTGCCTCGCGATGGTCGCCGTCGGCATCGGCCTCGCGTGGGGCCGCGGGGGGATGCTCACGCTCGGGCAGGGCGTGTTCTTCGGCCTCGGCGCCTACCTCATGGCGATGCACCTCAAGCTTGCCGACGCCGGGCCGGTCGAGGGATCCGGTGGCGTGCCGGACTTCATGATGCTGTACGGCTCGGGCGAGGTGCCGGGCTGGTGGGAGCCGTTCCGGTCGCCGGTCGTGACGATCCTCGCCATCGCGATCGTGCCTGCCGGTCTCGCGGCGCTGCTCGGGTTCGCCGTCTTCACGCGGCGCGTGCGCGGCGCGTACTTCGCGATCCTCTCCCAGGCGCTCGCGGCGGCGTTCGCGATCCTGCTCATCGGCCAGCAGGCGACGACGGGCGGCACCAACGGCCTCAACGGGTTCCGGTCGTTCTTCGGGTACGACCTCGCGGACCCGGTGAACAAGCGCATGCTCTTCTTCCTCGCCGCGGGCGCCTTGCTCGTCATGGTCGCGATCGCGCGCCAACTCATGGTGTCGCGGTACGGCGAGCTGCTCGTCGCCGTGCGCGACCAGGAGAACCGCGTCCGGTTCCTCGGCTACGACCCCGCGAAGGTCAAGGTCGTCGCGTACGCCGTCGCCGCGTTCATGGCCGCCGTGGGCGGCGCCCTGTTCGTCCCGATCGTCGGCATCATCTCGCCCGCCGACGTGGGCGTCGTCCCGTCGATCGGGTTCCTCGTCGGCGTCGCGATCGGCGGCCGGGCCACCCTGCTCGGCCCGGTGCTCGGGTCGATCGCCGTGAGCTGGGCGCAGACGAGCCTCTCCGAGGCGTTCCCGTCCGGCTGGATCTACGCGCAGGGCGCGCTCTTCATCGTCGTCGTCGCGTTCCTGCCCGGCGGGCTCGCCGAGCTGGTCACGCGGTGGCGCCGCTCGCGCCGCGGCACCGTGCCCGACGGCGGCGCACCCGCCCCGGCAGACGGCGGCACCCCGGCCGGGGGCCGCCCGGGCGAGCCGGACCCTGGTGACCCGACGGCCGAGGCGCCGACCGCCGTCGACCACGACCCTGCCACCTCCGGGAGGACCGCATGACCACGCAACCCACCGGACCGGCGTCGGGCACGGCGCCGGCGCCCGAGGCGGGCGCCGTCCTCGAGACCGGCGTCGCGGGCGACGGGCTCGACCTCGAGGCGGCGCAGTCCGTCCTCGGCGTCGACGACTCGCGCTTCCGGCACGACTACCTCGAGGTGCGCGGCCTGCGCGTCGAGTTCGACGGGTTCGTCGCCGTCCAGGGCGTCGACCTCACCGTCACCGCGGGGGACCTCCGGTTCCTCATCGGGCCCAACGGCGCGGGCAAGACGACGATCGTCGACGCGATCACGGGCCTCGCCGCGGCGTCGGGGTCGGTGCAGTTCGGCGGGGTCGACCTGCTCGGCAAGAAGACGCACCGCATCGCGCGGGCCGGCGTCGGGCGGACGTTCCAGACGGCGAGCGTGTTCGAGGAGCTCAGCGTGCTCCAGAACCTCGACATCGCCGCGGGGGCGGGCCGCGGGCCGCTCGCGCTCCTGCGGCGTCGGACGTCGACGCCCGAGGCCGTCGAGCAGGCGCTCGAGACCGTGGGCCTCGCGCACCTGCGCGACGTCCAGGCCGGGATCCTCGCGCACGGGCAGAAGCAGTGGCTCGAGATCGGGATGCTGCTCGTCCAGGACGCTCGCCTGCTGCTGCTCGACGAGCCCGTCGCGGGCATGAGCCAGGCCGAGCGCGAGCAGACCGGGGAGCTGCTGCAACGGATCGGCGCCCAGCGGACGGTCGTCGTCGTCGAGCACGACATGGAGTTCCTCCGGGCGTTCGCGTCCTCGGTGACGGTGCTGCACCTCGGGCAGGTGCTCGCCGAGGGCACGTACGCCGAGGTGCAGGCCGACCCACGCGTGCAGGAGGTCTACCTCGGCAGCGCGGGCGCGACCCGCGGTGCCCGACGGCGGGGCGCGGCGCCCACGTCGGCGGCCCCGACGACCGACGAGAAGGAGGCGTGATGCTCGAGCTCACGGGCCTGCACGCGGGCTACGGCCGGACGATGGTGCTGCACGGCGTCGACCTCGCGGTGCCGACGGGCGGTGTCGCCGCCGTGCTGGGGCACAACGGCGCCGGCAAGACGACGTTGCTGCGGACCGCGCTCGGGCTGCTCAAGGCCCGGTCGGGGCGCGTCGTGCTCGACGGCGAGGACGTCACCCGGCTGCCCACCTACCAGCGGGTGCGGCGCGGTCTCGCGTACGTGCCGCAGGGGCAGCAGTCGTTCGGCGACCTCACGGCGCGCGAGAACCTCCAGCTCGTCGCCGACACGTCGCGCGAGGGGCCGCGACGCCTCGACGAGGCGCTCGACCTGTTCCCGGCGCTGCGCGGGCTCCTCGGCCGACGGGCCGGGCTCCTGTCCGGCGGGCAGCGGCAGCAGCTCGCGATAGCGCGCGCCCTCGTCACCGGCCCGCGCGTGCTCGTGCTCGACGAGCCGACCGAGGGCATCCAGCCGTCCGTCGTCACCGAGATCGAGGACGCGATCCTCACGCTCACCGACGCGGGCGGCCTGTCGGTGCTGCTGGTCGAGCAGCACGTCGGGTTCGCGCTCGGCGCCGCGCGCGACTACGTCGTCCTGCAGTCCGGGCGCGTGACGAGCCGGGGGTCCGGCGGCGAGGCCGCCGAGGAGAGCGTCCGTGCCGCGATGGCGGTGTGACGGTCCGGGCGGCGTCGACCGGTCGCGTGCCGCGCGACGGCCGGACGGGGCGGCGCGGTGCGAGAGGATGGAGGCAGGGCAGGAGCACGACGCACGGGCCGGACGACCAGGAGACGCCGCATGGACATCGTGACCGCGCCGGAACCGGCAGCGACCTCGCTGCGCGACGCCGTCTACACACGGCTCCGCGCGGAGATCCTCAACGGCCGGGTCGACCCGCGCGAGCGGCTCACCGAGCCCAAGCTGAGCCGGCGGTTCGAGGTGTCGCGCACCCCGGTGCGCGAGGCGTTGTCCCGGCTCCTGTCCGACGGGCTCATCCAGCGCACCGACTTCGGGTACGCCGTCGTCGTGCCCAGCCTCGCCGAGCTGCGCGACCTCTACGAGCTGCGCGTGACGCTCGAGCTGCGCGGGGTCGAGCGCATCATCGAGAACACCGAGCTGCGCTACGACGCCGACGCGCTGCGCGACGAGCTCGCCCGGTGGGTCGAGCTGCGCGCCGCGCCGCCCGAGCCCGACCCGAGCTTCGTGCTCCTCGACGAGCGCTTCCACACCGTGCTGTCCCGGGCCGCGGGGAACGAGCGGCTGACCGAGGCGCTCGTCGAGGTCAACGAGAAGGTGCGCGCGGTGCGCATGTACGACTTCGTCGAGTCCGAGCGCATCCGGATCACCATCGACGAGCACATCGAGATCCTCGAGCTCGCGCTCGCCGACCGCCTCCCCGAGGCCCGCACCGCGCTCCACCTGCACGTGGGCGAGTCGCTCGCCGTCGTCATGGAACGAGCGGCCCGAGCCCTCTCCCGCATGGCCCTCGCGGTCTGAGGGCCCTGCGCCGAACAGGTGGTCCGGGCTCCTCCTGCTCGGCCGACGCGCCGGGATCGCCTGTTCGGCCTGCCGGGTCGCCTGTTCGGACGTGGTGACCTGACGTCGTGCGGACGACGCCCGGGCGGCACGGACGGGTTCTAGGCTGGGGCCGTTCTGTCCGACGGCGAGGCGCGGCCTCGTCCGCGCACCGGCCCGGGGAGGGCGATGGCCGCCACGCTGCTCGTCGCGAACCGCGGCGAGATCGCCTGCCGCGTGCTGCGCAGCGCGCGGGGGCTCGGGCTGCGCACCGTCGCCGTGCACTCCGACGCGGACCGCGGCGCCCGCCACGTCCGGCTCGCGGACCAGGCGGTGCGGATCGGTCCCGCTCCGGTCGCCGAGTCCTACGACGACGGTCGCCGGCTGCTCGACGCGGCGCTCGCCGCGGGCGCGGACCTCCTGCACCCGGGCTACGGGTTCCGCGCGGAGGACGCCGACTTCGCCGCGGCGGTCGAGGCGGCGGGTGTGGCGTTCGCGGGGCCGACGCCCGAGCAGCTCCGCGTCCTCGGCGACAAGGCGCGCGCCCGGGTGCTCGCGCAGGAGTGCGGCCTCCGGGTGCTGCCCGGGTCGCCGGTGCTGGGCGGGCTGGAGGACGCGCTCGGCTGGGCGCAGGAGATCGGCTTCCCGCTCGTGCTCAAGGACGCGGGCGGCGGGGGCGGGACGGGCGTGCACGTGTGCCGCGACGCGGAGGCGCTCGCCGCGGCGTGGCGGCGGGAGTCGTCGCGCCCGGGGTCGTCCGGGCGGTTGTTCGTCGAGCGCCACGTCGACCGGGCGCGGCATCTCGAGGTGCAGCTCTTCGGCGACGGCGCGGGTCGTGTGGTTTCGCTCGGGGACCGGGACTGCTCGCTCCAGCGCCGCCACCAGAAGGTCGTCGAGGTCGCGCCCGCGCCCGGACTCGACCCCGGCGTCCGCAGGGCCCTGCACGACGGCGCACGTCGCCTCGCGGCGCGCGTCGGGCTGCGCTCCGCCGCGACGCTGGAGGCGCTGCTCGACGTCGGTTCCGGCGAGGTCACGTTCCTCGAGGTGAACCCGCGGATCCAGGTCGAGCACACCGTGACCGAGGAGGTCACCGGTGTCGACCTGATGGGCTGGATGCTGCGCCTCGCCCTCGGCGACACGACCGTGCTCGACGACGTGCCGCCGTCGGGACCCGCGGTCCGGGGGGCGGCGGCGCAGGCGCGCGTCTACGCCGAGGACGTGCGGCACGGCCAACCCGTCGCGGGCACGCTCGCGCGGCTCGACCTCCCGGCCGGGCGCGCGGCGACGGACGACGGCGGCACCACCGCGGACCGGCGGCCCGCGGTCCGGGTCGAGACCGGCGCGAGCGTGGGCGACGAGCTCGGTCCGCACGCCGACCCGTTGGTCGCGAAGGTGGTCGTGCGCGCCGTGTCGCACGAGGCCGCGGTCGCGGGGCTGCGCGACGCGCTGGGCGACGTGCGCGTCGACGGCGTCCCGACGAACGTGTCGCTGCTGCGCGCGGCGCTTGCGGACCCTGCCGTGGTCGCAGGCACGGCGACCACGGCGACCCTCGCCACGGTGCGGGACCCCGCACCCTGGATCGACGTGCTCGACCCGGGAGTCCTCACGACGGTCCAGGACTGGCCGGGACGCACGGGTTACTGGGGCGTGGGGATCCCGCCGTCGGGACCGATGGACGACCTGTCGTTCCGCGCCGGGAACCGCGCGCTCGGCAACCCCGAGGGCGCGGCCGGGCTCGAGTGCACCCTGGCCGGCCCGACCCTCCGGTTCTCCCACGAGGCCACGGTGTGCGTCACCGGCGCGCCGGCGCCGGTCACGGTCGACGGTGCGCGCGTCCGGCAGTGGGAGCCGGTCGTGGTCCCGGCGGGCGGCGTGCTCGCCGTCGGCGCGCCGCACGGCGTCGGGCTGCGGACCTACGTGCTCGTCAGGGGCGGGCTGGACGTCCCGGCGTATCTCGGGTCGGCGGCGACGTTCGTCCTCGGCGCCGTCGGCGGCCCGGCCGGGCGCGCGCTCGGGGCGGGGGACGTGCTGACCCCGGCGGACGGCGCCGCGCTCGGGGGGCGTACAGGACCCGCTGCGGGGCGCCACGCCGGGGCCACCGGTGCGCTGCCCGCGGCGACCGGTGGCCGTCGTCCGGGGACGACGCACGGGCCGGGCCCCGTGCCGACCGGCGACCGTCCCCGGATGGGCCACTCGTGGGAGCTCGCCGTGACGACGGGACCGCAGTCCGCGGCGCTCACGGCGGCGGCGCTGGGCCGGCTGCGGACGTCGTGGTGGCGCGTCCTGCCGCACGCGGACCGGACCGGCGTCCGGCTCGCGGGGCCGCCGCTGACGTGGGTGCGGCCCGACGGCGGGGACGCGGGGCTCCACCCGTCCACCGTGCTCGACAACCCGTACTCGGTGGGTGCGTTGAACATCAGCGGGGACACGCCGATCCTGCTCGGACCGGACGGGCCGAGCCTCGGCGGCTTCGTGTGCGCGCTCACCGTCGTCGCGGGCTCCCGGTGGAAGCTCGGGCAGATGCGCCCGGGAGACGTCGTGCGGTTCGTGACCGTCCACGACGACGGCGCCGACCGGCTGCGTCGAGACGACGCCGCCCGCGCGGCGGCGCGCGTCCCGACCGACCTGCGTGCCGTGCGGGGGCGTGACGCCGACGCGTTCCGCGGGGACGACGTCCCGGCGGCACCGGACCCGGCGCCACGCGTCGGCGGCCGGCCGGCCGTCCGCTACCTGCGCGGCGCCGACGACGCGGTGCTCGTCGAGTACGACGGCGGCTCCGGGCTCGACCTGCACGACCGGCTGCGCGTCCACGCGCTCGCGCAGGGGCTCGAGGCAGCGGCCCCCCGGGGGCTGCTCGACGTGACGCCGGGGGTCCGCACGCTCCACGTGCACGTCGACCCGGACACCCTGCCCGTACCGACCCTGGTGGGGCTGCTGCGCGAGCTGGAGCAGGGCCTGCCCCGCAGCGACGCGATCGAGGTCCCGAGCCGCGTGCTCCGGCTTCCGCTGAGCTGGGAGGACCCCGCGATCCGCGACGCCGTCGAGCGGTACGCGGCCGGGGTCCGGTCCGACGCGCCGTGGCTGCCGTCCAACGTCGACTTCGTCCGGCGGGCCAACGGGCTCGCGACCGTCGACGACGTGCGGCGCACCGTCCTCGACGCCGAGTACCTCGTGCTCGGCCTCGGCGACGTGTACCTCGGCGCCCCGCTCGCCGTGCCGGTCGACCCCCGGCACCGCCTGCTCACGACCAAGTACACCCCCGCTCGCACGTGGACCCCGTCCGACGCCGTCGGGCTCGGGGGCGCGTTCCTGTGCGTGTACGGCATGGCGAGTCCCGGGGGCTACCAGCTCGTCGGCCGGACGATCCCCGTCTGGTCGGCGCACGCCCAGCGGCCGCCGTTCCGCCCGGGCGTCCCGTGGCTCTTCCGGTACTTCGACCGGATCGTGTGGGAGCCGGTCGACCCGGCCGAGCTCGCCGAACGACGCGCGGCGGCCCGCGCGGGGGTCCTCGAGGTCCCGGTGGAGGACGGCGTCTTCTCCGGTCGCGAGCACGCCGCGCTCCTCGCCCGGGAGGCGGACGACATCGCGGCGGTCGTGGCGGCGCGGCGCGCCGCGTTCGGGCGCGAGGCCGCAGCCTGGGCCGAGGCGGGGGAGCTCGTCGGGTCGGCCGCCCGCGCGACCGCGCGCGGCGGACGCGCGTCCGCCGGCGCGCGCGACGCCGCTGGTGCCTCCGCCGACCTCGACGACCCGTCGCGCACCGTCCTGCGCGCGCCGCTGGGCGGGGTGGTGTGGCGCGTGGAGACGCCGCCGGGGCGACGCGTCACCGAGGGCACGCCCGTGGTCGTGCTCGAGGCGATGAAGCTCGAGCTGCCCGTGCTCTCCCCGTCCGACGGCCACGTCCTCGACGTCGTGGTGCGCCCCGGCGACCACGTGCGCGCCGGCGACCCTCTCGCCGTCGTCGACCTCGACACCTGACACGCCGCCGACGCTCCGGCGCCTAACGCGTCGTGAAGAGCCGCGCGGCCTGCGACTCGGCGTCCGCGTACGTCTGGGCGGCCGCGCCGAGCGCCGCCGTGATGTCGTCGAGCGCGAGCTCGACCTGGTTCTGCGTGGTCTGCCACTGCGTCATCACGCCCGTGAACGACGTCGCCGCCCCGCCGCGCCACGACGCCTGCAGGTCGGTGAGGTGGCGCATCATGGCGCCGACCTCGGCCCGGATCGCGGTCACCGACCCGTTCACCGCCGCGCTCGCCTGGGCCACCCGTGCGCTGTCGACCTCGTACCTGCTCATGTCGTCTCCGTCGTCTCGTCGGCCCGCGGACCGTCCTGTGCCCGACACGCGCCGGGCGACGACGACGCTAACCAGGAGACGCCGGGCGCTGCGGGCAGCGACGGCGTCCCTGTGGACGACGGGTCAGGAGGCGGGGCCTGTGGACGGCGTCGACGCCTCTGCCAGCTTGCGCTGCTCCTTGCGCAGCCGCTGCAGCTCCGCGTCGAGGTTCTGCCGCGCGGGCTCCTCCCACGCCGCGCCGAGCGGGCTCGAGAAGAGCGAGCGGCGGTCGAGCAGCTTCGTGAGGATCGCGATCCGGGCCCGCACGTAGTCGGGCTTCGGGATGTGCGCGTACTCGTCGCGCACGTCCTTGAGGTACTCCTTGTAGCGCTGCGGCTCGGCGGCGAGCATCGCGAGGTCGGCGTCGCACAGCACCGCGCAGTCGAAGTCCGACGCGTCCGGCGCGTGCCGCACGAGGGCGTTCACGAGGTACGCGACGCGGCGGACCGCCGGCTCGGGGACCCCCAGGCTCGTGAGCTCGGCGGTCGCGAGCGTGGCGCTCGCGGACTCGTCCTCGCCGCCCTTGTTCGCGTACGTCGCACGGCCCTTCGCGTCGAAGATCGCGCCGTGGTACCAGGCGGCGAGCCGCACCAGGTCGGGGTCGTGGGTCTCCTCGGAGAGCTCGTCGACCCGGCCGAGCACGTCGGCGAGGTGCCGCCGGTTGTGGAAGTGGCGGTCCGGCTGGTCCCAGCGGTCGAGCAGCCCCTGCCCGACGGCGCGGACCTCGTCGTCCGGGGCGGTCGCCCCGGCGCCGCGGGCGCTGCGGACGAACGAGGAGAGGAACCACTGCGGTGCGTCGGCGCTGTAGACGCCCATGAACTTTCGCCTTCTTCGACGGACACTTCGACGGACACGAGGAGATGACGGAGGTCGTCGTCACCAGGTGGGCACCTGGTGCGGAGGCCCCCGCGTCGCCGCGCGGCCTCACGACCAGCCTAGGTCTCGCGGGACGACCCGCCATCGTAGCCGCACTCGGCGCCGGCTCGGGACCGCGGCGACGACCTCCGCGCGTCACGTCGTGCGGACCGGGGCAGACCCGCAGGTGGGACGGGGTGCGCGTCCGTCAGGAGGCGAGCGGGAGGTCCACGCGGACGGTGAGGCCGCCGCCCGTCGTCTCACGCACCGACACGCGCCCCCGGTGCGCGCCCACGATCGCGGCAACGATGGCCAGGCCCAGGCCCGAGCCGCCCGAGGCGCGGTTGCGCGAGGAGTCCGCGCGGTAGAACCGCTCGAACACCCGGCCGCGCTGCTCGTCGGGGACGCCCGGGCCGTGGTCGCGCACCTCGAGCACGGCGACCGTGTCGCGGGCGCCGTCCGGCACGTCGTCGGGGGGCGTCGCGGGGCGGACGGTGCCCAGCGCGATCTCGACCGGCGTCCCCGCGGGCGTGTGGCGCGCGACGTTCCCGACGAGGTTCGCGAGCACCTGGCGCAGGCGGTCCTCGTCGCCGACCACGCGCAGCGCGTCCGGAGCCTGCGCCCCGGCCGACAGGCCGACCAGGCGGACGTCCCGGGTCGGGTCGAGCGCGTGCAGGTCCTGCGCGGAGTCGCGTGCGAGCGACACGAGGTCCACGGGCTCGTGCCGCAGCGGTCGTCCCTCGTCGAGCCGCGCGAGCGCGAGCAGGTCGTTGACGAGCGTGCCCATGCGGGTCGCCGAGTCCTCGATGCGCCCCATCGTGTCGTCGACCTTGTCGGGCGTGTCGAGCGCCCCCATCCGGTACAGCTCGCCGTAGCCGCGGATCGTCGCGAGCGGCGTGCGCAGCTCGTGGCTCGCGTCGGACACGAACCGCCGCATCCGCTCCTCGGACGCCTCCTGGACCGCGAACGCCTCCTCGATCTGCGAGAGCATCGCGTTGAGCGACGCGGCCAGCGAGCCCACCTCGGTCGTCGGCGGGGCGGGGCGCACGCGCCGCGACAGGTCGCCCGCCGCGATGTCCGCCGCCGTCTCCTCGATCTCGCGCAGCGGGCGCAGCGAGCGGTGCACCGCCAGGAAGGCGATCGCGCCGCCGACGAGCGCGATGCCCAGGGCGGACAGGGCGAGCGTGCGCCCCAGGATCTTCACCGTCTCGTGGATGCCTGTCAGCGGCAGCGCCACGAACGCGCTCTCCACCGCGCCGTCCTCGGTAGGCCGTGTGAGGGCGATGACTCGCCACTGCGTCGGCTGGACGGCCACCCCGAGAGTCGAGGTGGTGGCATCCACGGTGAACGGTTCGCCGTCGAGGGCTCGCAGCTCCGGTTCCGACAGCGCGGGGATGTCGGGGACCCCGTACCGGAGCAGGGTGACGTCGGTCTTGCGCTCGACCTCGGAGCCGTCCGCGAACCGATACAGCACGTAGTAGTCGGAGGGCATGGTCGAGGCTGTCCCGGGCAGGCTCTGGAACGGCTCGTTCGCGAGGTCCTGCGCCGTGCGGTTGAGCTGGTCGTCGACCTGCTCGACCAGATAGCTCGACACGACCGTCGTCGTCACCACCGACGCCAGCCCGAGCCCGGCGGCCAGCAGGAGCACCGTGATCGCGACGAGCCGGGCGCGCAGCGGCACGCGCGCGAACCAGCCCCACCCCTCGGTGGGGACGGGGCGGCCGAAGGGGCGCTCCGCCGTCGGGCCGCCGTCGCCCGGCGCGACGGGAGCCCCCGTCGCGGGGGTGCCGCCCGTGCCCGACGGCGCAGGGCCGGCAGGGGTCGTGCGGGACCCGGGTGGCGGGGGAGGGGGCGGTGGGACCGGTCGGGACCCCGTCGTCGTGCGGTCGGGGCCGGACGTCATGAGGTCGTCGGCGGCTGGCGCAGCAGGTAGCCCACGCCGCGCTTGGTGTGGATGAGCGGCGGGAGGGCGACGGGTTCGCCGTCGGGACCGGGCACGGTGAGGTTGTCGATCTTGCGGCGCAGGTAGGAGATGTAGGACTCGACGATGTTCGCGTCGCCGCCCCAGTCGTACTGCCACACGTGGTCGAGGATCTGCGCCTTGGACAGGACGCGGCCCGCGTTGAGCATGAGGTAGCGCAGGAGCTTGAACTCCGTGGGGGAGAGGTCCACGTCGACGCCCGCGCGGCGGACCTCGTGCGAGTCCTCGTCCATCTCCAGGTCGGCGAACCGCAGCACCGCGTCCTCGACGGGCTCGGCGTGCGTGCGGCGCAGCACGGCGCGGATGCGCGCGACGACCTCCTCCAGGCTGAACGGCTTCGTCACGTAGTCGTCGCCGCCGACGGTGAGGCCGGTGATCTTGTCGCGCGTGTCGTCCTTCGCGGTGAGGAAGACGACGGGCGTGTGCTGCCCCTTCTCGCGCAGGCGCCGCGTCACGGTGAACCCGTCCATGTCCGGCAGCATGACGTCGAGCACGACGAGATCGGGCTCGACGTCGCGCACGAGCCGCAGGGCGCTCTGCCCGTCCGCGGCGGCGTGGACCTCGAACCCGGCGAAGCGCAGGGACGTGGCCAGCAGCTCGCGGATGTTCGGCTCGTCGTCGACGACGACGAGGCGTGCCTCAGGCGTGGTGCTCATGCCGTCCAGTGTCCTCCCGCGGTCTGGGAGTCGCCTGGGAAGGGGCTCCACCCGCGACCCGCTCCCGAGGCGGCTTCCACGCGGTGCGCGTGGGCGGCGTCGGGCAGGATGGCGGGCGTGCGGATCACGGTGGACCAGAGGCGGCGACGGCTCGTCGCGCAACAGCTCGCGCTCGCGACGGACCTGCCCGGACGGCCGGCGGCGCGCACCCCCGAGGACGTCGTCGACCGGCTGCTCGCCCTGCACGCCACCGACGCCCCGAGCGTGTACCTCTCCGTCCTCGCGCGCGTCCCCGGCCTCGTGCTCGACGACGTCCGCGACGCCGTGTTCCGACGGCGCACCCTGGTCAAGGTGCTCGCCATGCGGCGCACGATGTTCGTCGTGCGGCGCGAGACGGTGCCCGTCGTGCACGCGGCCGCGGCGCTCGCGGTGGCCCGCCGGCTGCGCGCCCACCTGCTCAAGCAGCTCGCGACGCTGCCCACGGACCCGCCGGTCGAGGACGCGCCGACGTTCCTCGCCGCCGTCGAGGCCCAGGTGCACGGCGCGCTTGCGGAGCACGGGCCGATGGACGGCGCGAGCCTGTCGAAGGCCGCGCCGCTCCTGCGCACCGCGTTCCTGCCCACCACCACCAAGACGTGGGACGTGCGTCGCACCATGACGTCCCCGCTCACGGCGCTGCTCTCGGCCGAGGGCGCGGTCGTGCGGGGCGAGCCGCGCGGGTCGTGGTCGTCCAACCGGCACGTCTGGTCGCCGGTCGAGGACTGGTTCCCGGGCGGCATCCCCGCGATGGACGAGGCGGTCGCGCGCGCGGCGCTGGCCCGGTCCTGGCTCGAGGTGTTCGGCCCCGCGACGGTCAAGGACCTGTCATGGTGGACCGGCTGGAACCTGCGGGACACGCGCGCTGCGCTCGCGGGGCTCGACGTCGTCGCCGTCGAGGTCGAGACGGGTACGTCCGACGACCCGGCCCCGCAGGCCGGCGTGATGCTGCGCGGGACCGACCTGCCCGGGCCCGACGACGTCCCGCTGGAGGGGAGCGTCGCGCTCCTGCCGGCGCTCGACCCGACGACGATGGGCTGGGCCGCGCGCGACTGGTACCTCGGCCCGCACAAGGCCGCGGTCTTCGACACGATCGGCAACGCCGGCGCGACGGTCTGGTGGGAGGGCCGGATCGTCGGGGCGTGGGTCGTGCGCCCGGGCGGGGAGCCCGCGTCCCGGCTGCTGGAGGACGTGGGGTCGGACGCCGAGCGCGCCGTCGCCGCGGAGGCGGAGCGGATCGCGGCGCTCCTCGGCGGCGACGGCGTGACGGCGTCGTTCCCCACGCCCCTGTACCGCGAGCTCCACGCCTGACGGTGGAGACCCGGCTGAGTTCAGAGGTAGCGCAGCGGGTCGAACTCGTCGAGGGGAATGATGCGCACGCGCGGCAGCACGGTCGTGAACGCGCCGGCGTGGTCCTCGAGGTCGAACACCTGCAGCCCGCGGCCCGTGAGCTCGGTGAGGCGGACGTTCACGAACTCGCGGAAGGCGAGGACGCCGACGCGGCGGTCGGGGTCGTCGAGCAGCGTCTCGACCTGCGGCAGGAAGTCGCCGTCGTGGCTCGCGAGGAGCACGTCGCCCGGCTGATCGACGATCGCGTCCAGCATGCGCTGGATACCGATGTCCACGACCTTCTCGCTGCTCGAGCCGGCGAGCGGGATCGGCCGGTAGCCCATCGCGAGCAGCGCCTGCACGAACGACATCGGCATCTGGCCCGACGACGCGTTGAGGAAGAACAGCGGCGTGACGTCCTGGCCCCAGGCCTGACGGGCGAACTCCACGATGCGGTCCCACCGCGGCCGCTCCTCCGGCGCGGGCCGGTGCCCGAGGACGTTCATGCCGAGCGTCGCGTCGATGTTCTCGCCGTCGACGACGAGATAGGTGCGGCGCGGCGTCGTCAGCGTTCGGCCGTCGGGGGTCTGGAGGTCGGACATGCTGGTCAGCCTATCCGCGCGACGGTCGCCTGCCATGTCCACGACGTGGGTGTTTGCGTCGGGGTACCCCGGAGTGGGTACCGTCGGTCCTCGTGACCACGTACGACACCGACGCCACGGCCGCAACCGGAACCGTCCGGATCACGGTCGTCCAGAACTCCCCGGACGTCACGCTCGACGGATTCGCCGACCTGCTCGCCGCCGACCTGCGGGTCGTGCGCGCGTACGACGGCGACGCGATCCCGTCGGCGGACGAGCTCGACGACGGGCTCGTCGTCATCGGCGGGCGCATGTCCGCGCGGGACGACGAGCTCGCGCCCTGGCTCCCCGCGCTGCGCGAGACGCTGCTCGGCGCCGCGACGACCGGCGTCCCGACGCTCGCCGTCTGCCTCGGTGCGCAGCTCCTCGCCGTCGCCGGCGGAGGGCAGGCGCAGGTGAGCCCGCCTCCGGGGCCCGAGATCGGCGCGACCCGCGTCTTCTGGCGGGCCGACGCCGAGACCGACCCCGTGCTCTCGGCGCTCGCCGCGGGCGATGCGCCGGTGCGGCACGTGACGAGCATGCACGCCGACGCGATCGTCGACCTCCCGCGTGGCGCCGTCTGGCTCGGGTCGTCCAACATGTACCCCTACCAGGCGTTCCGCCTCGGTTCCGCGCTCGGCGTGCAGTTCCACCCGGAGACGACGCGCGCGGGCTTCGAGGCGTGGTGCGACGCGTACGACGACGTCGACACCGCGGCAGCCCTGGCCGGGTTCGACGAGCACGCGGCCGAGATCCTCGACGGCGGCCGTCGCCTCGCCGAGGCCTTCGTCGCCGAGGTCCGCACGACGGTCGGGCAGAGCGTCCCGGCCTGACCGCTGTCGCCGCCCGCTCCGCGAAGTAGAGCCGTGGTCGCGCGACCAGGGCTCTACCTCGCGCGGCCCAGGGTTCTCGACCTCGGTCCCGGTTCTCCCGCGCGGGGCGTCACCAGTCGGTGGTGGGGGCGTCCTGGGTGGTGGTGCCGGACTCGATCGCGGGCGTGACCTGGGTGGGTGACACCTGCGGTGCGGGCGACGAGCCCTGCTTGAGGGCGGCGAGGCGCGCCTCGATCTCGACGGCCTCGCCGGACGTCTCGAGCTCGGCGAACTGGGAGTCGATGCTCGACGCGGCGACCTCGGCCTGGCCGATCGCCTGTGCCTCCTCGCGCCGCACGATCTCCTCGTAGCGGGAGATCTCGCTCGTGGGGTCGAGGACGTTGATCGAGCTGATCGCGCCCTGGACGGTCTGCTGGGCCTGCGCGCTCTTCTGGCGCGCGACGAGGGAGTCGCGCTTGGACTTCAGCTCGCCAAGCTTGTCCTTCATCATCGCGAGGCCGGACTTGAGCTTCTCCACCGACTCGCGCTGGGACGCGATGAAGGGCTCGGCCTGGCGGACCTCGCCCTCGGCGGAGATCTGCTTGCCGAGCGCGACCTTGGCGAGGTTGTCGAACTTGTCGGCGTTGGCCGTGTCGCCCTGCTGCCGGTAGCGGTCGGCCTGCGCGGAGGCGGCGACGGCCTTCTGGCCCCACTCCTGGACGGCGGCGACGTCCTCGTTGTAGTCCTGCTCGGCGAGGCGCAGGTTGCCGATGGTCTGCGCGACGGCCTGCTCGGCGTCGGCGATGTTGTTCGTGTAGTCGCGCACGAGCTGGTCCAGCATCTTCTGCGGGTCCTCCGCGTTGTCCAGGAGCGCGTTGATGTTCGCGCGGGCGAGCTGCGCGATCCGTCCAAAGATGCTCTGCTTCTCCGCCATGGTCGTCCCTCTCTGGTGAGCCGTCTCGTGCTGGTCGGTGCTGCGTGCTGGTCTCGTCCGTCTCGTCAGTCCCTGCTGGTCCGGTCGCGGGTGCGTGCGGTCCTCGTCAGAAGCGCCCGCCGCGCCCGGAGCGCCCGCCCGACGAGCGTCCGCCGGAGCGCCCGCCCGACCGTCCACCGCCGAACCCGCCGCCCCCGGACCCGCCGCCGAAGCTCCCGCCCCCGAACCCGCCGGACCGGCCGCCCCCGCCGCCCCGCAGGATCGAGTCGAGCAGGATGCCGCCGAGCACCATGCCCCCGACGTTGCTCCCGCCCCCGCCCCCGCCGCCGAACATCCCGCCGCCCTGCGACGACTGCCAGCTCGACGCGTCCTGCTGGGCGCGCTGGGCGGCGGACTGCGCCTGGGCGTCGGCCTGCTGCGCGCGGTCGAGCGCGGCGACGGGGTCGGTCGGCTGGAGCGCGCGGGCCTCGCCGAGCAGCCGGATCGCCTCCGAGAGCCGGGTGCGTGCCTCGGGCCCGACGGCGCCGCGCCGGGTCTCGATGAAGTCGTTCGTCGCGCGGACCTGCGAGTCGACGCGCGCCAGCGTGTCGCGCAGGAGCGCGTTCGCGCGCGCTGCCTGCTCGGCGCGCTCGCGGAAAGGGGCGAGCGCGGCGTCGAGCGCGGCCTCGGCCTCGGTGAGGCGCCGTAGCGCCGCGAGGGGGTCGCCGCCGTCGCGCGCGGCTCCGGCCGCGGCCGCGGCGGCCTGCGCCTCCGCGAGAGCCGGGGCGACGGCGGGGTCCGCGGGGGCGAGGCGACCGGCGTCGGCGACGTCGGACGTGATCGAGGCGAGGCCCCGGTCGAGGCGCGGGCCCGACTCGGCGAGGTCCGCGCCGGCCCGGTCGACGGCGTCGAGCAGCGTGACCGCCTGCCCGACGGCGTTCTGCGCCGCGCGAGCCAGGGCGACGGCTGCGGCCCGGTCCTTCCCGGCGAGCGCGTCGCGGCCCCGGGCGACGGACTCGCGCGCGTTCGCGACGAGCGCCTGCGCCTGGTCCGGGTTCTGCGCGACGGAGACGAGCGACGTCGGCGGGTACGTGCGGGCGAGCCCGTCGAGCGTCGCACGCGCGGGCTCGACGCGGGCGAGCACCTCGCTCGCGCGCTGGTCGGTCTCGTCGAGCACCTGCGGCGCGCGCGCCTGGAGGTCGCGCAGCTCGTCGAAGGTGCGGGACTGGGCGTCGAGGGACTCCGCGACCTCGTCGCACAGCGCGACGATGCGGGCCATCGCGTCCCGGGCCTGGGGCTCGGTCTCGGGGCGGTCGTCGTCGAGCTGCTGCCGGAGCGCGAACGCCTCGGAGACCTTCCGCTTGCCCTCGGAGAGCGCCGCGGAGAACTGTTGCGTCGCCTCGAGGCCGAACTGGGCCTGCGCGAAGCCGAGCTCCTGCTCCGACGTCTTCACGGCGTCGTCGATCGCGACGAGGGCGGCGCTCGCGCGCCGGTTGAGCTCGTCGGTGGGCAGGGCCGCGAGGCCACCCTCCGCAGGTCCCCCGCCCGGGGCGGCGCGGCGGCGTCTGGCGACCGCTCGCACGACCAGCACGACCACGAGGACGAGCACGCCGAGGCCGAGCAGGACCCAGAACCAGGACACGCCCCCGGAGCCCTGGCTCGCGCCGCGCGCGACCTCGGCGGCGGCGATCGCGGCACCCGCCCAGTCGTCGTCCCGCAGCTCGTCCTCCACCGCTGCGGAGATCCGGTCCAGCTCGGCGTCGGTGAGCGACACGTTGTTGTCGTAGGAGAGCCCGTAGCGGCGGTCCTCGGTCGCGACGGCGAGGAGCAGGTCGTCCACCCCGAGCCCGGACGTGTTGGCCGTGGCGTTCGCCCAGTCGACGCCGTCCATGCCGTCGAAGCTCGCGACGTACACGACGAAGAGCTGGAGGTCGGTGTCCTGCGCGAGGCGGTCGAGCGCGTCCTGGACCGCGTCGGTCTGGTCGCCGAGCACGCCGTCGGGGTCGGTGATCTCGTCGGCGACGTCGATCGGGGGCACGGCGTGCGCGGTCGCGGCGGGGAGGAGCAGGGCGAGGCCGGTCACGAGGGCGAGGAGCGCCGTCGCGACGAGGGCGAGCGACGCGCGCGCACCACGGTCCGCGGCGGCGCGGGGGAGCGAGGGACGGTGGGCCGTGCTCACGCGCCGATCCTTTCCCAGCCCCTGGGGTCCCGCAATCGGGGCCGGGGCGCCGTGGGACGCTCCGCCGTCGGCCGGCACGACGGCGAGGCCCGCCTCCCCCTCGGGGAGACGGGCCTCGTGACGCTCGACCGGTGCGGTCGGTCACCCGCAGGTCAGCGCCGCGTAGGGCGCGCTGACCTCGCTCGTGACCCCTCCGGCGACCGCGCTGACGACGGCGTCGCCCGCCGCCACCGAGGCGGCGCGCACCGCGAACGACTGGTACGCGTTCGCGCCCGGGGCGACGCTCGCGACGGTGCGCGACCCGAACGGCGTCGAGAGCGTCACCGCGAGCGGCTCCTCGCTCCCGTTGGTCGCCCGGACGGCGACGTACGCCCTGCCCGCGAGACAGCGGGTCGAGGCCTCGACCGTGACGTCCGCCTCGGCGGGGAGGCCGGTCGGGTACGCGACGACCTGCGGGGAGGCGAACGAGCCGACGGCAGGAGCGCCCGTGTCGTTGACGACGTGGTCGATGCCGCCCGACCCGTTGAGGAAGACGCTCGTCATCGACCGGAACGTCACGCCCGCGCGGACCGGCGTCTGGACGCCGCTCGCGACGCGCACGTCGACGCCCTGGTTGAAGAACGAGTACACGCCCAGCCCGACGGCGTCGTGGCGCTGGACGTGGTCGCCCACCCGGTACGACGCGTAGCCCTTGCGGTCGCCGTCCATGAACGCGGCCTGGCTCGGCACGTCGTAGGGGATCTCGCTCTGGTAGAAGACCGTGCGGCCGCGCTCGCCGTTCCAGATCGTCTGGTTCTTCTGGTAGTGCTCGACGAACAGGCCCGTGGCGGTCACGTCGTCGCCGTTCACGACGACGCCGTGGTCGCCCGTGTTCTGGTCCCAGCCGATGCCGCTGCCGTGGTCCCCGCGCCAGGCCCAGATGTGATCCATGAGCACGTGGTCGCTGTTGACCTCGATGCTCGTCGTCGCCTTGCCGACCCACGGGCCGCCGACGCGGACGAACACGTCGGTGAGCGTCGTCGGGTCGGCGGCGTCGGCCACGTGCGCGTCCGCCGGACCGACGCGCACGAGGACGTCCGACTCGACCGGTCCGGCGTCGACGGTGATGCCCGCGACCTTCACACCCGCGACGTCGCCGATCTCCAGCGCCGCGGTGCCCGACGTCGGCGCGAGGGACGCGTAGCCGAGGCCGAGCACGACCGTGTCGGGGTTCTCGACCTGGATCGCCTCGTCGAGGTGGTAGACGCCGGGGGTGAGCAGGAGGTTCTTGCCGGTCGACAGGGCCGCGTTGATCTCCGCCGCCGAGTCGCCCTCGTGGGCGACGAAGAAGGCGTCGAGGGAGAGCTTCCGGCCCGCGTCCGCGTCGGTCGACCAGTCGACACCGCGCGTCTCGGTCCGCGCGTTCGGCACGAACACGGCGAGGTCCTCGCCGTCGCGGAAGAGGAACGGCGCCTCCCGGCTCAGCGGGGTGGTGTCGAGCGTCGTCTTGTTGCCGGCGGTGCCGTCGGGCTGGGGGCCAAAGTCCGTGGCGGGGGCGCCCTCGACGCCGGAGAAGACCATGTTCCACACGCCGCCGTCCCAGGTGCCGACCTCGGAGTTGCGCGTGTACCACTGCTGCTGCGAGCCGGTCACGAGGCGTCCCGAGACGCGCGAGTTGGCCAGGTAGCCACCGCTCGCGTACTCGCCGAAGCGGCCGAACACCGTGAGGTCGCCCTGGATGTCGACGCGACGCAGCGGCGCGGCCTGCGAGACGGCGAAGCGCAGCTGGTGCGGGTCGGTGATCCCCGCCGGGAACGGGCGGTTCACGTCCTCGTCGACCGGGCGCTGGATCGGGTTGATCGCGACGTTGCTCAGCGAGCGCCAGAAGCGCGTGAGCGAGCCCGGGTCCTGGCAGTCCCACGGGTTGCTCGGGCAGCTCACGACCGGCTGCACGCTCAGTGCGCCGTTGACGAGCACGTCGTCCGGCTGCGCGCCGAGACCGGCGATCGCGGTGTAGTAGCCGACCTCGGCGTTGACGATGCCGGTCGCCGTCGCCGGGTCGTCCGCGCCGGACGCGTCGCCGTACACCCCGGGCTCGAAGAACACGGCGTGCCGGTCCTGGCTGAACTCCGCCTCGTCGTTGATCGACGCGAGGTAGGAGTTGATCTGGTCCACCGACCACGAGTCGTCGATGAAGACGACGTTCGGTCCGAGGTCGGGGTCGGTGGCCGAGGCGGCCGTCGCGGGCGCGCCGAGCGCCACGCCCGTCGCGGCCACGGCGAGCGCCGCCACGCCCGCGCCGGCGGCACGGGCCCGACGGGCGGTCCTGCCCGCGCCGGGGATGGTCGTCGAGAGGGTCACGGTGGGTGTTCTCCTTCGAACGGGGAGCCGGCACCAGCGCGCCGGCACCAGCGCGTCGTCGCGCTGATGCCGGGAGCCTAGGGCACAACTGACTGTCTTGTCAGTAACTTGCTGGGAGCGCTCTCACATCGTGGGACATGCTCGACGAAGCGTGTTCCCACCCGTCACTGCACGACGCCCAGATCCTCGTGCTCTCGGTCGGACTGGACGTCGTTCCGTGCCGGGCGGGTGCCGCGCTCCTGCGTCGCGGGACCCCCACCCGTCACTGCACGACGCCGAGGTCCTCTGTGTTCTTGGTCGGCCCTGGGTGTCGTTCCGTGCCGGGCGGGTGCCGCGCTCCTACGTCGCGGGACCCCCACCCGTCACTGCACGACGCCCAGGTCCTCCGCGTCGACGATGCGGTAGGCGTACCCCTGCTCCGCCAGGAACCGCTGGCGGTGGGCCGCGAAGTCCTGGTCGACCGTGTCGCGCGCGACGACGGCGTAGAAGTGCGCGGTGCGGCCGTCGGACTTCGGACGCATGACGCGGCCGAGGCGCTGGGCCTCCTCCTGGCGCGAGCCGAACGACCCCGACACCTGGATGGCCACGGAGGCCTCCGGCAGGTCGATCGAGAAGTTCGCGACCTTCGACACGACCAGCCGCGAGATCTCGCCCGTGCGGAACGCGTCGAACAGGCGCTGGCGCTCGCGGACCGTCGTCGCACCCGTGATGAGCGGCGCGTCGAGGTGCTGCGACAGCTCCTCGAGCTGGTCGAGGTACTGGCCGATGACGAGCACCTGGTCGTCCGGGTGCTGCGCGACGATCTGCTCCACGACCCGGTTCTTGCCCGTCGCCGTCGCGGCGAGCCGGTACTTGTCCTCGGGCTCCGCGACGGCGTACGTCATGCGGTCGGACTCCGGCAGCGTGAGGCGCACCTCGACGCAGTCGGCGGGCGCGATGTACCCCTGCGCCTCGATGTCCTTCCACGGGGCGTCGTACCGCTTGGGCCCGATGAGCGAGAACACCTCGTCCTCCCGGCCGTCCTCGCGCACGAGCGTCGCGGTGAGCCCGAGGCGGCGGCGCGCCTGCAGGTCCGCCGTCATGCGGAAGATCGGCGCGGGCAGCAGGTGCACCTCGTCGTACACGACGAGGCCCCAGTCGCGCGCGTCGAGCAGCTCGAGGTGCGTGTACACGCCCTTCCGCTTGGTCGTCAGCACCTGGTAGGTCGCGATCGTGACGGGCTTGATCTCCTTGCGGGCCCCGGAGTACTCGCCGATCTCGTCCTCGGTGAGCGTCGTGCGCCGCACGAGCTCGTCGCGCCACTGGCGCGCGCTCACCGTGTTCGTCACGAGTATGAGCGTCGTCGTCCCGGACTTCGCCATCGCGCCCGCGCCGACGATCGTCTTGCCCGCGCCGCACGGCAGCACGACGACGCCGCTCCCGCCGTGCCAGAACCCGTCCACCGCCTGCGCCTGGTACGGGCGCATCTCCCACGGCTTCGGCGCCTCGCCCTCGGTGCGCGGCGGCGTCGTCGGGCTGAGCGCGATGGCGTGCTTCTCGCCGTCGACGTACCCCGCGAGGTCCTCGGCGGGCCAGCCGAGCTTCACCAGGACCTGCTTGAGGTGGCCGCGCTCGGACGGGTGCACGACGACGGTCGTGTCGTCGATCCGGTCGCCCACCAGCCCGGCGGTGCGCTTGGACTTGAGCACCTCGGCGAGGACGGCGCGGTCCGTCGCCTCGAGCACGAGCCCGTGCGTCGGGTGCTGCGCGAGCGTGAGCCGCCCGTAGCGCGACATGGTCTCCGCGACGTCGACGAGCAGCGCGTGCGGCACGGGGTAGCGCGAGTACTCGATGAGCGTGTTGACGACCTGCTCGGCGTCGTGCCCGGCCGCGCGCGCGTTCCACAGGCCGAGCGGCGTGAGCCGGTACGTGTGGACGTGCTCGGGGGCGCGCTCGAGCTCGGCGAACGGCGCGATGGCCCGCCGCGCGTCGTCGGCACGGGGGTGGTCGACCTCGAGCAGCAGCGACTTGTCGCTCTGGACGATGAGAGGTCCGTCGGTCATGTGTCTCCTTGCCGAGGTAGAACCGTGGTCTCGCGAGGTAGAGCCGTGGTGCCGCGAGGTAGAGGCGTGGTCGTGACCACGGTTCTTCCTCGCGCTACCAGGGCTCTACCTCGGCGGGGTGTCGGGGGTGACGGAGGCGATGCGGTGGACCGCGACCGTGAGCTCGGCGTCGCGCGCCGGGTCCTGCGCGCGCAAGCGTCCCGCGTCGAGGGTGAGGGGTCGGACGCGGCGGCGGTCCTGCCCTCCGGTCGGCCCCACCACCTCGAGCCAGACCATCGCCCCGTCCGCGATGGCCTCGCGCAGCAGACCCAACGCGGCCACCGGGTCGGATGTTCCCTCCCCGAGGTCGTACCCGCCGGACCCGCCGTGCCCGTTCGTGCCCGACGGCGCCCGGTCGGTCCCGCGCGAGCCGTCGCCGTCCCCGGCGGCCCGGCCCGTGCGGCCGTCGGCCTGCGCGGCGCGGGAGTCGGCGGCGCGCAGCCGCGCCACGAGGTCCGCGAACCGCGCCTCCCGCCGGTCGGAGCCGGGCTCGTCGACGCGCGCGCCGGACCCCGGGACGACCCCCGTCCGCGCCCGACCGCGCCGACCCGCGGCAGCGAGCCGTCCGCGCCGGGAGGGTGCGACGTCGTCGGGCCCGCCCCGCCGTGCCGCCCGGTCCGCGACGAGCACGCGCCCGTCCGGGCCCTCGACGACCGCCGGGACGCCGCGCGCCCGCAGCGCCTCCTGCAGCTCTCCGGCGGGTGCCGAGGACGCGAGCACGGTCGGCGCGAGGAGCACGAGGCCCAGCCCGCGCAGGGCCGGGTCCTCCGCGATCCCCGCGAGCAGCACCGGGTCCTCCGCACGCACGTACGACGACGCCGTCCCCACGCGCACCCGGCCGTGACGGCGGGCCGTGTCCCGCACCAGGTACTCCAGGGGCTGGGGCACGGGCGTGCGCGAGTGCGCCGCGAGCTCGCCCAGGAGGTCGTCGGCCGTCGCGCCGCGGTCGAGCGCGCGCAGGACGGAGTCCGGGGTGAACCGCACCGTCGTCGCGGCGCCCCGCGACTCGACGTCCGCCGCGACCTCCACGAGGCGCTCGAGCGTGCGCGACGGCCGGCCCGGCACGATGCCCGTGAGGTCGCCCTGGAGCAGCAGGTCGTCGACCTCGGCCGGGAGGACGGCCTCGAAGGCGGCGCCGAGGTCGGTCGGACCGGCGTCGGACGACGACGCGACGTCGTCGGACCCCACCAGGGCCCGGCCCGGGGGAGCGAGCGCGCCGGCCCCCGTCACCCCGAGCAGCGCGGCCTCCCGCAGCAGCCCCGCGACCGCCTGCTCCGGCGGCACCGCGCGCGGCGTGCGCCACCGCAGCACCGCGACGACGTCGGCCGCGGCGAGCGGGCGCCCGGGGGCGAGGTCGAGCACGTCGAGGACCGACCGGCGGAGCCGGGGCACCCACGGGCGCCACAGCTCCGGGTCGAGCGCGGCACGCAGGGCGCCCTTCTCGTCGCGGCTCCCCACGAGCCAGGGGGTGCGGCGCGAGCGCCACCAGCCGCGGGCGAGCGTCGCCCAGCGGTCGCCCAGGTCGTCGTCGAGCCAGTCCTCCGCGGCGAGGGTCGGGGCGAACGTGGGCGGGTCGTCGCCGTCGTCGGCCACGAGCCCGGCGGCCGCAGCCAGCTCGACGACCGCGGCCGCCGTCGGATCGTCCACCTCCAGGGCGAGCGCGGCGCGCCGCAGGTCGCGCACCCCGAGCCCGCCGGCGCGCAGCACGCCCGGCGGGTGCTCGGTCCAGTGCGTCACGAGGCGCGCGACGAGGCGCACGGCCTCGAGCCCGGCGCTCGCGGACTCCGCGTCGACCGTGGCAGCCGGGAGCTCCCGTACCTCCGGGACGGGCGGCGCGGTCCGCACGTCGCGGTGGGTGCGGCCGCCGCGCAGGGCGAGCCCGACCTCGCGCGGCAGCACGACGTGGCGCTCGTCGGTCGCGCGGAGGTAGCCGTGCCCCACGAGCCAGTCCGTCGCGCGCCGGGCCGACGGGTCCGACCGGGGAGCGACGCCGACCGGCGGGCCCCAGGCCAGTGCGTCGAGGATCGCCCGGGCGCCCGGCGGCGCGTCGTCGGGCAGGTCGGACGGCGGTCCCGCGTCCGGTGCGCCCGCTGCGGTCGCGGCCGGGCCCAGGCCAGCGGGGTGCGGCCCCAGGACCTCGGCGAGGCCCGGCGCCGGGCGGTACCCGGCCGACCGCGCGCCCGGCGTCCACACGAGCGCGAGCTCGTCGAGCAGCGCCAGCGCCGCGGTGACGGGCGCCCGACCGACGCCCGTCGCGCGGGCGACCGTCGCCGCCGTCGCGGACGAGCCCACCGAGTCGAGGACCAGCACCGCCTCCAGGACGTGCAGCGTGAGCTCGTCCAGCCCCGCGAGCGCCCGTTCCAGGCTCGTCCGGTTCATCGCGCGCGCGGCGAGCGAGAGGAGGGTCGAGGGCGACGGCGTCGCGAGGTCGGGCCGCCGTCCGAGCAGCGCGACCAGGGCGGCGTCGTCGCGCTGGCGCAGCGACTCGCTGTACGTCGGAGCCCGCTCGGGCCGGGAGGTGGCCATCCGTTCGATGTTACGCGCCGGGCCCGGTACCACGAGATCGGCGACCGCCGTCGAGATCGGCAGTCACGACCGCCGATCTCGACGGAAGGTGCCGACGTCGCACCGGACCGCCGATCTCACGGCGGCGGGAGGTACGGGTCAGGACGAAGGCCGCGGACGACGTCGGGCGGGACGTGCCGGAGGACCCGCGCCACGACGTGGGCCGGCCGGTCCCGGGAGGTGACGCGCAGCACGCGGTGCCCCGTGCGCTCGATCGCCTCTTGCCGGAGCTTCTCCCGGACGAGGACGCGCCCGGGGTCCTCGCGCGGAGCCAGCCCGGACGGACCGGTGCGGTACTTCACGAGCCCGTCGAACTCGAGCAGGAGCCGCCAGCGCGTCCAGCCCAGGTCGACCCGCACCGGGCCGACCTCGGTCCGGAGCGGCACCTGGGTCTCCGGGCGCGGCAGCCCGGTCCGCAGGAGGACGTACCGGAGCCAGGACTCGCGAGCCGACTCCGCACCCGGGTCCGCGAGCTCGAGCACGTGCCGGGACCGGCGGGAACCGCGACCTCGTGGTCGACGGTCGAGGACGGCGGCGACGTCGGACCGGCGGACGCCGCGCGCGAGGGCCGCGTCCGCCACGACGAGACCGTCGAGCGCCGGCATCGTGCGCAGGCAGTCGGCGACGGTGCGCGCGAGCGACGTCGTGGTGACGCCGAGGATCGTCGTCCGGTCCTCGACGCCGATGTCGCCGACGTGTCGTGTCACGTCGAGCGCGGCGGAGCCCGACCGGCGGTACGGCTGGACCACGTGGGTCGTCGTGGGAAGCTCCCACAAAGGCAGGCCGTGCAGGAGCGCGGCGGACGCGTGGCTCACGACGGGGTCGGCGCCGAGGCCCAGGGCGACGGCACGCGCTCGGGCGACTGCGAGGGTGCGCGCCGCCACGACGGGTGGGACGTCGGGCGGGGGCGTGTCGCGGTAGGTGCCGCGCCGCACCCGTTCCCACTCGCCGGCGGCGAGACGGCGTCGGACCTCCTCGGGGAGGTGCTCGCGCGCGAGGTGCAGCGGTGTCTCAGGCTCTCGACTCGACATGAGGTGGGATCGTGCCGTTCCCGTCACGGTCGCGACAGGGTGCGCACCGGATCTGTGGACAACGGTCGAGCAGGCACGTCACGCCAGATCGGCAGCTTCTGCCGAGATCGGCAGGTGCGACCGCCGATCTCACCTGTGACCGCCGATCTCACCGGTGGGTGCCGACCTCGTGCGTCCGGTCAGCCGCGGGCGGTTCGTCGGCAGACCTCGTCCCAGGGCGTCGGTTCGATCCCGAAGCGGGTGCGTGCCGCCGTGTCGTCGAGGACGTAGGGGCGGTCCCACTGGTAGGCGAGGTCGCGCAGCTCGCGCAGGAGGGGCGAGAAGAGTCCGGCGGCGGCGAGGCCCGCGCCGCGCAGCGAGCGGACGCGGACGGGCGGGCTCCCGACGCTCGCGAGGACGTCGGTCAGCGCCTCGCGCTGGGTGCGCGGCGGGTTGCTCGGGGTGTGCCACGTGCGGCCGTGCGCGTCGGGGTCGGCCGCCGCGGCGACCAGGGTGCGGGCGGCGTCCTGGACGTCGGTGAACGTGTGCGGCAGGTCGGTGCGCCCGATCATCGTCACGGCGCGCCCGCGCAGGGCGGCCGGCACGACGCGCGAGACGTGCCCGTTGGCACCGACACCGGGCCCGACGAAGTCGGAGCTGCGCACCTCGACGACGCGCGCGCGACCGGCACGGTGCGCCGCGAGCGCGTCGGCCCACAGCCGCGCGCGCAGGACGCCCTTGTGGTCGGTCGCGACATCGGGCAGGTCCTCGGTCATCGGCCCGTCGACGGGACCGTAGGGGTAGAGGTTGCCGGTGATCGCGTAGACGGCGCCGGTGCGCTCGGCGGCGGTGAGCAGCGCGGAGGCGAGCGGCGGCCAGACCTGTTCCCACTGCGTGTAGTCGCCGGGGTTGGCGCAGTTGTAGAGCACGTCGGCACCCTCGGCGACGCGGGCGAGAGCGTCCGCGTTGGAGGCGTCGAGAGCGAGGTGCGTGGCGCCCGCACCGCCGGTGTCCCGGCCGCTGCGGGTGACGACGGTGACGTACGACCCGCGGGCCGCGAGCTCGGCGGCGACGTGCCGGCCGACGGGCCCGGCGCCGACGACGACGTGCCGGTCGGACGAGGACGGTGCGTTGGTCATGAGGTCTCCTTTCCGAGAGCAGTGCTCTCGCTTCGTCGAGGAGCATCGCACGGGCCGGCGCCCGAAGCAAGAGCGGTGCTCTCGTTTGTGGGCGGCGCTCTCGCCTGCCACCCTGGCGGGATGACGGCCCCTCGCACGGCACGCGCCCTCGCGCGCGAGACCCTGACGCGCGACATCCTCGACGCCGCCCGCGCGCGCCTCGTCGCCGACGGCCCCGCCGCGCTCTCGCTGCGGGCCGTCGCGCGCGACGTCGGCATGGTGTCGTCAGCCGTCTACCGCTACTTCCCGAGCCGCGACGCGCTGCTCACCGCGCTCCTCGTCGAGTGCTACGACGAGCTCGGCGCCGCCGTCGAGGCCGCGGAGGCCGCCGTCGCGCGCGACGACCTGCCCGGCCGGTGGCTCGCCGCGTGCCGGGCGCTGCGGTCGTGGTGCGTCCAGCGCCCCGGCGACTTCGCCCTCCTCTACGGCACGCCCGTCCCGGGGTACGCGGCGCCGCAGGACACCGTCGAGCCCGCGACGCGCGTCGTGCGGACCCTCGTGCGGATCGTCGCCGACTCCTGGGCGGGCGGCGAGGGCCCCGCGCCCGCCCCGCCGTCGGCCGGCGACGCGGGCGCCCTCGTCGCCCCCGCCGTCGCGTACGTGGCCTCCCGCGGTCTCGTCGGCGGCGAGGCGCCGGCGGAGGCCGTCGTGCGCACGCTCGTCGCCTGGACGACCCTGTTCGGCACGGTCTCCTTCGAGCTGTTCGGGCACCTCCACCGCACCGTCGCGGACTACGCGGACTGGTTCGACGCCGTCGCCCTGCGCGTCGGGGCCGACGCCGGGGTCGTCCCGCGCGGGACGGATGCGGCCTTGCCGCCGTCCGGCCGGTAGCCTGGGGGTTCTGGTTCCTACGAGCACGAACGAGGTTCACGTGCCCACCGGCAAGGTCAAGTGGTTCGACACCGAACGCGGGTTCGGCTTCATCGCCAACGACGACGGCGGCGAGGTCTTCCTGCACGCCTCCGCGCTGCCCGCGGACGCCCCCGCGCCCAAGCCGGGCGCCCGGGTGGACTTCGGCGTCGCCGACGGGCGGCGCGGCCCGCAGGCGCTCGCGGTCACGCTCCTCGACCCGGCCCCGTCCGTGGTCAAGGCGAAGCGCCGCTCGGCGGACGAGATGGCGGTCATCGTGGAGGACCTCATCAAGGAGCTCGACCGGATCCGTGACGGGCTCGGCAAGGGCCGCTACCCGGAGAAGGGCAAGGCCACGATGGTCGCCAAGGTCCTGCGCGTGGTCGCCGACGAGATCGAGGGCTGACATGGTCGCCGTGGCTGCCGCCGAGGAGCGTTCCCGGGGAGTGTCCGCGCGTGCCGCGCGGGACGCCGTGCTCACGGGCGCGGTCGAGCTCGCGCGCGCCGCGGCCCAGGAGGTCGCCGAGCGCCCCGAGGACGTCGGGGAGCACCTCGGCACGTTCGCCGAGGCGGACCGCCTCATCTCCCACCGGTTCGCGTGCACGATGCGCGGCTACCGCGGCTGGCACTGGACCGTCACCCTCGCGCGCGTGCCGCGCGGGCGGACGGCCACGGTGTGCGAGGTCGAGCTGCTGCCGGGCGACGGCGCGCTGCTCGCGCCGTCGTGGCTCCCGTGGTCCGAGCGCCTGCAGCCGGGCGACGTGGGGCCGGGCGACGTGCTCCCGTTCCGCGCCGACGACCCGCGCCTCGAGCCCGGTTACGTCCCCACCGGCGACGAGGAGCAGGACACGGTCGCGATCGACGAGCTCGCCCTCGCGCGCGCCCGCGTGCTGTCCCCGCAGGGTCGGGACGAGGCCGCCGAGCGTTGGTACCGCGGCTCGCGCGGCCCGACGGCGCGCGGCGCCGTGGCGTCGGCCGCCGAGTGCGGGTCGTGCGGGTTCCTCGTCACGCTCCAGGGCAGCCTCGGCCAGGTGTTCGGCGTGTGTGCGAACGAGTGGTCGCCCGACGACGGCAAGGTCGTGAGCCTCGACCACGGGTGCGGCGCGCACTCGGAGACCGACGTCGAGCCGCACCGGAGCGACTGGCCCGACGCCGACCCGCTGGTCGACGAGCTGCACGTCGAGATCGTCTCCCTGCTCGAGTCCGTCGCCCCGTCGGCGGCGCCCGCCGAGGAGCCGGTGGCGGAGCCGGAGGCCGACGCCGTGGCCCCCGAGCCGACGGCCGATGCCCCGGAGCCGGGAGCCGCACTGGAGTCCCGGCCGGCCGACTCCCAGCCGGCCGCCGAGCCGGCGGCGGACGAGCCGCAGGAGTGACGGACGACGTCTTCGGGACGGCCGCGCTGCGCCGTGCGGTCCTGGAGGCGTGGCGGTCCTCCCCGACGCGGCTGCGCGAGGACGCGAACACCGAGGAGGACCACGCCCACGGGTCGTACCGGGGGCGCGTCGTCGTCGAGCTCGCGCAGAACGCCGCGGACGCCGCGGCCCGCGCCGGGGTCCCGGGGCGGCTGCGCCTGGGCCTGCACGCGCCGTCGGGGCCGGACGAGCCCTGGGTGCTGCGCGCGGCGAACACCGGCGAGCCGCTGGACGCCTCGGGCGTCGCGTCGCTCGTCGCGCTCCGTGCCTCCGCGACCGGACGCAGCCCGCGCGACGCCGACGGTCGGACGCCCACGGTGGGACGGTTCGGGGTCGGCTTCGCCGCGGTCCGCGCGGTCTCCGACCGGGTCCGGGTCGGGACGGGCGAGCGCGCCGTCGAGCTCTCGGTCGCGCGCACGCGCGCCGCGCTCGACGACGTGGTCGCCGACCGTCCGGACCTCGCCGCCGAGGTGGCGCGCCGCGGCGACCGGCTCCCGGTGCTGCGGCTCCCGTTCCCGGGCCGCGTGGAGGTGCCGGCGGGCTACGACACGGTCGTCGAGGTCGAGCTGCGCGACGCCGACGCGCTCGCCGCCGTCCGCGCCGAGCTCGCGGACGTGGGGGATCCGCTCCTGCTCGCGCTCCCGGCGCTCACCGAGGTCGTGGTGTCGGGTGACGGCGCCGAGGAGCGTCGGGTGGCGGACGTCGCCGACCGGTGGACCGTCCTGCGGCGCGAGGGGACGATCGACGGCGCGCTGCTCGCGGACCGCCCGGTCGAGGAGCGCACGTCGACGCGGTGGTCGGTCACCTGGGCGCTCCCCGACGACGGCGCGCGCACCGACGTCCTGCACGCCCCGACCCCCACCGACGAGCGCCTCACGTTCCCCGCGCTGCTCCTGGCGACGTTCCCGCTGGACCCGGCGCGCCGGCACGTCCCGCCGGGGCCCGTCACGGCCCACGTCGCCCGCGCGGCGGGGCGCGCGTACGCGGAGCTGCTCGGGGAGGTCGCGCACGCGCGCGGTGCCGACGTGCTCGCCCTCGTCCCGACCGGGCTGCCGGCGAGCGCCGTCGACGCGGAGGTCCGTGCCTCGGCCGAGGCCGCGCTCGCCCGGACCCCGCTCCTCCCGCTCGACGCGCCGGCCGCTCGCGGCACCGAGGAGCCGCGCGGGGCGGCCGACGACGAGGCCGGGACGTCGGCCGACCGGCACTCCCTGGTCACGCCCGCCGAGGCGCGGGTCCTCGCGGGGGACGTGGGCGACGCGCGCGTGCGGGCCGAGCTCGGGGTCGCGCACCTGGTGGACGTCCCGGGGCCGCTCCGCGCGGTCGCGCGGTCGCTGGGGACCCAGGTCGTGGACCTCGCGGACGTCGTGGACGACCTCCCGCTCGTCGCCGACCCGGTGCGCTGGCGCGCCCTGTACGACGCCCTCGCGCCGCACGCCGGCGACCGGTCGGTGCTGGAGGCGCTGGGGGCGCTCCCCGTGCCGCTGCTCGGCGGGCAGGTCGTGCGCGGCGCGCGGGGGCTGCTGCTCCTGGGCGCCGGGTCGGGCGAGCCGTCGGACGGCGGGGTGCTCGACGCGCGCGACGCGACCGAGCTCGGGCTGCGCGTCGTCGACCCGCGGGCCGCGCACCCGCTGCTCGAGCGCCTCGGGGCGCGGGCGACCGACCTGCGGACCGTGCTCTCCGACGGGGCCGTGCGTGAGCGCGTCCTGGCGGCGTCGGACGCGGCGGACGCGGGCGACGACCCGACGGCGGACGTGGAGCGGCTGCTCGCGCTGGTCGCGGCCGCGGTGCGCGCGGCACCGGACCCGGCACGGGCGGGGCTGCCGTTCTGGTGGGGCGAGCTGCCCGTCCCGACGGCCGACGGCGACCGGTCGCCCGTGCGCGGCTGCGCGCTGCCGGGGACGTGGGCCGCGGACGCGCTCGACACGCTCGACCTGGTCGATCCCGCGGTCGTCGACCGCTGGGGCGAGCCGGTGCTGCGCGCGGTGGGCGCGGCCGACGGGCTCGGGGTGCTCCGCGTGCGCGACGTGCTCACGCCCGCGTCGGCCGACGACGAGCCGGACCTGGACCCGCACGCCCCCGAGGGCTGGCTGTCCGACTGGGGCGGGTACCTCGCGTACCTCGCGGCGACGCTCGGTCCTGAGGCGTACGTGGGCGACGTCGTCGCGGTCGCGGACCTCGACGCGGTCGCCGACGCGGCGTGGCCGGACGCGCTCGCGCGCCTCGGCGCGGACCCCGCCACCCGGGAGGCGCTGCTCGCCCCGGTGCGGGCCGAGGGAGGGCGGGCCGCCACGGCGCGCTCCTACGCCGCGTGGTGGCTGCGCGAGGAGCTCGGCGGGTCGTTCGTGCTCGGTACGGGCCCCCGGGGCGTCCCGTTCCTGCGCCCGGCCCCGCCGGAGGTGACGGGGCTCGACGACGAGGTGCTCGCCGCGCTGGGCGGCGTGCGGGACCTCGCGGAGCTCGAGCCGGACGAGTGGGTCGAGCTGCTGGACGACCTGCCCGACGTCGGGGAGGCGGTCGACGCGCGGGCCGCGCTGACGCTCTGGCGTGCGCTCGGCGCCCTCGCGGCCCGGGACGAGCGGCTGGACCCGCCGCCCGACCGGGTGCCCGCGCTGCGTGCCGGCGCGGTGGTCGTGGTCGGTGCGGACGACGTCGCCGTCGCCCCCGACCCGATGTGGTCACCGGTCCGTGCGGTCCTCCCGGCGCCGCCGGGGCTCCTGGCCGAGGTCGCCGACCTCCTGGACGTCCGGACGGTCCCGCGCACCGCTCCCGCCCCCGACGCCCCCGGCCGTCGTAGCGACGTCCCCGAGGCGGTGCGCGTTGTCCTCGACGGTCCGGCGCCTCGCACCTGGGAACGTCACGACGATCTGCGCGTGGGCGGGGTCGCGGTCTCGTGGTGGGTGGAGCGCGGCGGGGGAGCGGACGCCGTCGTGCACGCGACTGGTCCGGCCGGGCTCGCCGCGGGGCTCGCGGTCGCGACGGGGCGCCACGGCGCGCGGTTCGTGCTCGAGGCGGCGCTCCGCGACCCGGACGCGGCGCAGGACGCGCTCGCGCGGACCGCCTGGGACGGCCCTCAGTCCCCCGACGACGCGCGGTAGCGGGTGCGGTTCCGGCGCTCCCACACGAGGCCGAGCAGGCCGAGGACGAGGCCGACGCCGCACGTCGCGACGGCGCGCGGGGCGATCGTGCCGGTCGCGAGGAGGACCGTGCACACGACGAGCGCGACGGTCCAGAGGCCCATGCCGACGAGGATCACGACGCGCAGGTCGACCCGCCAGGGCCCGGGGTCGGGGCGGCGGCGGTCGGGGTGGAGCAGCAGCGTGACGAACGAGGGCACAGGGGCATCGTAGCCACCGCGCGGTTTTTCACCCGCACCTGGATGTCACACCCGTGACCTGCACCACATCTCCTTCTGGTGTGAACACACGTCGGGACCACTCGCAACGGCACGCTAGGATGCAGGCGCCGCGCTACGGCCTCCACAGATGGTCACTCGTCCAGGTGGATCTGGCCGGCGCCGGGCCGCACATCGCTTCGGGACCTTCGGCCGATGTATCCGGACCTTCGGCAGAACGTGGAACCTGGACACCCGTCCAATCTATTTCTCCGAGCGGCTAGCGCGGCACGAGATCCGCAGGATCCTGCCCCTCAGGACGACTCCGACCACGATGGTGCGGAACGTCTTCTCACCCGGGTGAAACCCCCTGACAACCCTCGTTCCCGCAGTTTCTGAACCCTAGGATGAGTCGCCATGCAGGGTGTGGAACCGACCGGAGGTGGACGCATGTCCCACAGCGTCACCGAGGACGCCAGGCGGAGCCTGCGCACCCTTCTCGCCACGACTCCCGCGGCCCGGATCCGCGCCGCGCGCGCCGCGTTCGCCGCCCAGGGCTGGGAGGTCGCCTACCGGCGCCGGCTCCTGCTCACCGACACCGCGGTGATCGTCGTCGCCGCGCTCGTCGCCTACTTCCTGCGCTGGGACCAGTTCATCGACGAGCCCGTCCGCGAGACGCGCGTGCCGTACGTCGTGCTCAGCCTCCTCGTCGGCGTCGCCTGGTCCGTCTCGCTCGTCGCGAGCCGGACGCGCGACCCGCGCGTCATGGGGAGCGGTCCCACCGAGTACCACCGGGTCTTCGACGCGTCGTGGCGCCTCTTCGCCGTCCTCGCGGTGCTCGCGTTCCTGCTCCGCTTCCCCGAGGCGCGCGGGTACCTCGCGTTCGCGTTCCCGCTCGGGCTCGGCGGGCTGCTCCTCGGCCGGTACGCGTGGCGCCAGTGGCTGCACGCCCAGCGGGCCCACGGGCGCATGCGCTCCGCGGTGCTCGCGATCGGCCACCGCGACCAGGCCGAGCGGCTCATCCGCGACCTCAACGGCCGCGACGAGTCGGGGTACCGCGTCGTGGGCGTGTGCGTCCCCTCGGGCGGGTTCGGGGCGGGCGAGGAGATCCGCGGCGTCCCGGTCCTCGGGGAGCTGCGGCACGCGGGCGAGGTCGCCACGCGCGTCGGCGCGGACGTCGTCGCCGTGTCGGGCTCGGACGCCATCACGGCCGAGGTCGTCCGGCGGCTCGGCTGGGAGCTCGAGCCGTACGGCGTCGACCTCATGCTCACGGCCGAGCTCGCGGACGTCGCCGGGCCCCGCATCACCATCACGCCCGCCGAGAGCGTCTCGCTCCTGCACGTGGACGCGCCACGCTTCACAGGGCCCAAGTTCGCCGTGAAGTCGGTCATCGACTGGACGGGCGCGGCGCTCATCACGCTCGCCGCGCTGCCGGTGCTCGTGCTCGTCGCGCTCGCCGTCCGCATGACGAGCCGCGGCCCGGTGCTCTTCCGCCAGGAGCGCGTCGGCCGCAACGGACGGACGTTCCCCATGTTCAAGTTCCGGTCGATGCGCGCCGGCGCCGACCGCGAGGTCCAGCACCTCGAGGAGAAGAACGACGGTGCCGGCCCGCTGTTCAAGATGCGCGACGACCCGCGCGTCACGCGCGTCGGCCGCGTGCTGCGCCGCTACTCGCTCGACGAGCTCCCGCAGCTCTTCAACGTGCTGCGCGGCGACATGAGCCTCGTCGGGCCGCGGCCGCCGCTGCCGCGCGAGGTGCAGAAGTACGAGAAGAAGGTGCGTCGTCGCCTCCTGGTCAAGCCGGGTCTCACGGGCCTGTGGCAGGTCGGGGGAAGGTCGGACCTGTCGTGGGAGGAGAGCGTCCGGCTCGACGTCTACTACGTCGAGAACTGGACGATGTTCGGCGACTTCCTCATCCTCGCGCGCACGGCACGTGCGGTGTTCTCCGGCTCCGGGGCCTACTGAGGCCGGCCGGGGTGCAGGGTCGGGCGCGGGGAGGTGCGTCGTGCGGGTCTCGGTCTCGGGATGCGGTCGCCGTGGCGTCCTGCACGCGGCGTACCTCGCGGCGGCGGGTCACGAGGTCGTGCTCCACGACACGGACCCCGCCGCCCTCGACGCGCTCCGCACGGGACTGAACCGCGCCGCTGAGCCGCGGCTCCACCGGCTCCTCGCGCTCGGCCTCGTGAGCGGGCGGCTGCGCCCCACGACGGACCGCACGGCGGTCGCGGGGGCGCGGGTGCACGTCCTGTGCGTCGGCGCGGGGCCCGACCCCGACCCCGACGGCTCCTCGCGCGTGGCCACGCTCCGCGACGCGCTCGACGACCTCGCCCCGCACCTCGGCCCCGGGGACCTCGTCGTCGGGCGCGCCCGCGTGCCCGCCGGGACCGCGGAGTGGCTCGCGGCGGGCCTCGTCGCCGACGGCGTCCGCGCGACCGTCGCGTGGGTCCCCGACGAGCACCGGCCCGGTCGCGCGGTCGTCGACCTCCTCCACCCGCCCCGGCTCGTCCACGGGGTCCCCACCGGCCCGGCCGGCGAGCGGGCGGCCGCCATCCTCGACGCGCTCCACGCCGTGCAGCTCGCGAGCGGCGCTCCCCGGACCGTCACCGACCTCGCCACCGCGGAGGGGCTCGGGCACGGGGTCGGCACGCCGCGTCCCACGACGCTCGGGGGCCGCGGCCGGCAGGGTCGCGAGGACGCCGACGTGGCGTCGAGCACACCCGCGCCGGCCCTCGCCGCCGTCGGCGCCGCCTGACGTGGGAGGACGCCCGCAGGGCACGATGCCGGACCGTGTCCCGCCTGTTACCGCGCGGTCACAGGGTTCTGGCAGCATTCTCCCCATGTCCACCCCCACCTCCGTCCACGAGGACGAGCAGGCGCCTGCCCCCGCGTCCGGCGCGATCGACCGCTTCTTCAAGATCACCGAGCGCGGCTCGACGATCGGCACCGAGATCCGTGGTGGTCTCGTCACGTTCTTCGCGATGGCCTACATCATCGTGCTGAACCCGCTGATCATCGGGACCGTCCAGGACGGCACGGGCCAGTTCCTCGGCGGCGGCGACGCGCCCGACTTCGGCAAGATCGCCGCGGCGACCGCGCTCGTCGCGGGCGTCATGACGATCGCCATGGGCGTCTTCGCGAACTTCCCCCTCGGCCTCGCGGCCGGGCTGGGCCTCAACGCGGTCGTGGCGTACTCGATCGCCTCGCTGCCGGGGGTGACCTGGGCGGACGCGATGGGCCTCGTCGTCATCGAGGGCCTCATCATCCTGCTCCTCGTGCTCACCGGGTTCCGCGAGGCGGTCTTCCGCGCGGTCCCGGTCGAGCTGAAGACGGCCATCAGCGTGGGCATCGGCCTCTTCATCGCGCTCATCGGCCTCGTCAACGCGGGCTTCGTCACCGCGGGCAGCGGCACGCTCCTCGCCCTGGGCAACCTCGGCACGTGGCCGATCCTCGTGTTCGTCGTGGGCCTCGTGCTGACGATCGTGCTGTGGGTCCGCAAGGTCAAGGGCGCGCTGCTCGTCGCGATCCTCACGGCGACCGCGCTCGCCGTCGTGCTGGAGAACACGCTGCACATCGGCGCCAAGGCGCCCGACGGCTCCAACCCGAACGGCTTCAACCTCAACGCGCCCACGTTCGACGGCGTCGTGCAGGTCCCGGACTTCGGCCTCCTCGGCCAGTTCTCGCTCCTGGGCTCGTTCCAGAACATCGCGACCGTCACCGTGATCCTGCTGGTGTTCTCGCTCCTGCTCGCGGACTTCTTCGACACGATGGGCACCATGGTCGCCGTCGGCGCCGAGGCGCGCCTCAACGACGCCGAGGGCGTCCCGCCGCGCTCGCGCGCGATCCTCGTCGTCGACTCGATCGCCGCGGCGGCCGGCGGTGCCGGGTCCGTGTCGTCGAACACGAGCTTCGTCGAGTCGACCACCGGAGCGGGCGAGGGTGCGCGCACCGGTCTCGCCTCGGTCGTCACGGGCGTCGCGTTCCTGCTCGCGACGTTCCTGTCGCCGCTCGTCGCGCTCGTGCCCTACGAGGCCGCCGCACCGGCGCTGGTCTTCGTCGGGTTCCTCATGATGACCCAGATCGCCGGCATCTCCTGGAAGAACGTCGAGATCGCGATCCCGGCGTTCCTCACGATCATCGTCATGCCGTTCACCTACTCGATCGCGGACGGCATCGGCGCGGGCTTCCTCGCGTTCGTCGTCATCAAGCTCGCGCTCGGCAAGATCCGCGCGATCCACCCGCTCATGTGGGTCGCGTCGGCGATGTTCCTCGTGTACTTCCTCCTCGGCCCGATCCGGGAAGCGCTGGGCGTCTAGGCTCGGCCCATGACGAGCGCGGCGGACGAGCGGTCGGGAGAGGTGTCGGTCGACGACGCCGTCCCCGCCGGTCGTCCGCCCGCGTTCTACCGGCTGGAGAACACCGTCCAGCCGTACGACTGGGGCTCGACGTCGGCGATCCAGGACCTCCTGGGGGTGGAGCCGGACGGTCGCCCGGCGGCCGAGCTCTGGATGGGCGCGCACCCGCTCGCACCGTCGCGCGTGGTGCCCGACGGCGCGCTCCGCCCGGGCGAGGAGGCTCGCCCGGGTACGGCGATGCCGTCGGGCACGACGCTCGCGGACCTGGTGCGCGCGGACCCGGTGGGGGTGCTCGGCCAGCGCGTGCTCGACCAGCACGGTCCCCGGCTGCCGTTCCTGCTCAAGGTGCTCGCCGCCGACCGCGCGCTCTCGCTGCAGGTGCACCCGCGCCCGCACCTCGCGCGCGCGGGGTTCAACCGCGAGAACCGCGAGGGCGTGGCGCGCGACTCGCCGCTGCGCAGCTTCCACGACGACCAGCACAAGCCCGAGATGGTCGTGGCGGTGTCGCGCTTCGAGGGCCTGTCGGGCTTCCGCCGGCCGACCCGCATCCTCGAGCTCCTCGACGGCCTCGACGGCGACCTCGTGGGGCGCATGCGGGCGGCGCTCCTCGCCAGCCCCACGGAGGCGGGCGTCCGCACGGCGTTCACGCTCGCCCTGCACGCGCGCTCCGAGCCCGACGTCGTGGCGGACCTCGCACGGACCGTCGCGTCGGTGCGGGCCCGGGCTAGCGCTCCGGCCGGGACCCCGGCCGGGTCAGGTGCCGCGCCGGTCCCCGGCGCCCCGCGCCGCACGTCGCGGCGCGCCGACGCCACGGTGCTCGCGCTCGCCGAGCAGCACCCGGGCGACCCGGGCGCCGTCGTCTCCCTCATGCTCAACCGGGTCACGCTCGCGCCCGGGGAGTCGATGTTCGTGCCGTCCGGGCACGTCCACGCCTACCTGTCCGGCTGCGCGGTCGAGGTCATGGCGAGCTCGGACAACGTGCTGCGCGCCGGCCTCACGAGCAAGCTCGTCGACGTCGACGCGCTGCTCGAGTGCGCCACGTGCACGCCGGGACCCGCCGCGCGACCGCGGCTGGTCGGCGACGGGACCGGCCTCGTCACCTACCGTCCGCCGGTCGCGGAGTTCGCGCTCCGGGCGGGCCGGGTCACGGGTCCGGTGCCCCTGCCCGACGCCGGTCCGCGCGTCGTGCTGTGCCTCGACGGTGCCGTGACGCTCGCCGAGGACCTCGACGGGGACGTCGCCGGGACGAGCCTGGTGCGCGGCGGGTCGGTCTTCGTGCCGCACGCGACCGGGCCGGTCGTCGCGCGTGGCGACGGTCGCGTCGTCGTCGCCTACGTGCCCTGACCGGGTCCGCACGGCTCACCCTCTCTGCACGCGGGGGTGACGTGCGCCCCTTTCTTTACTCTAGGTAATGAGTTAGGGTAACTATCATGCCTGCTGCGGATCCCACTGCCCCCTCCCGGAGCCAGTGCCGGCCCGCCACCCTCGGCGGCGAGCTCCGCGTGGCGCTCACCCGCATCTCGCGCCGGCTGCGCGCCCAGCGCGGCGAGGCCGACCTCCCCGAAGGGCGGTTCGGCGTGCTCACGGTGCTGCACAAGCACGGCGCCATGTCGCCGAGCGAGCTCGCCGAGCACGAGCGCGTGCGGCCGCCCTCGATGACCCGGGCCGTCAACGCCCTCGTCGAGATGGGGCTCGTGGAGAAGAGCGAGCACCCGAGCGACCGCCGCCAGGTCGTCGTGCGGCTCACCGACGCCGGTGTGCGGGAGGTCAAGGAGACCCGCCGCCGCCGGGACGCGTGGCTCACGCAGCAGCTGTCCTCCCTCACCCCCGACGAAAGAGAGACCTTGGCCCGCGCCAGTGAGCTGTTGACCCGGATCGCCGCCCGATGAGCGCGACGTTCTCCTCCCTGAAGTACTACAACTACCGCGTCTGGTTCGGTGCCGCGCTCGTCGCGAACGTCGGCACCTGGATGCAACGCGTCGCGCAGGACTGGCTCGTCCTCACCGACCTCACCGACAACTCCGGCATCGCCGTCGGCGTCGTGACAGCGCTGCAGTTCGCGCCCGTGCTCGCCCTGTCCGCGTGGGCGGGCCTGCTCGCCGACCGGCTCCCGCGCCGCCGGCTCCTCATGGCCACGCAGGGCGCGATGGGTGTGCTCGCCCTCGGCCTCGGTGCCCTCGTCCTGTCCGGGCGCGTCGAGCTCTGGCACGTCTACGTGTTCGCCGGGCTCCTCGGCGTCGTCACCGCGTTCGACAACCCGGTGCGCCAGACGTTCGTCGCCGAGATGGTCCCCGCCGACAAGCTGTCCAACGCCGTCGGGCTCAACAGCGCGTCGTTCAACGCCGCGCGCCTCGTGGGGCCGGGCGTCGCCGGTCTGCTCATCGCGGCCGTCGGCTCGGGCTGGCTCTTCATCCTCAACGGCGTGACGTTCGGGGCGACGATCCTCGCGCTGATGTACATGCGCACGCGCGAGCTCCACGTCCTGCCCAGCGCCCCGCGCGAGAAGGGGCAGATCCGCGAGGGCATCCGGTACGTCCGCAAGCGCACCGACATCATCGTCATCATGGTCGTCGTCGGCGTCGTGTCGACGTTCGGGCTCAACTTCCAGCTCACGTCCGCGATGATGGCCAAGGTCGAGTTCGGCAAGGGACCGGGGGAGTACGGGATCCTCGGGTCGATCCTCGCCATCGGGTCGCTGACCGGCGCACTGCTCGCCGCGCGGCGCGAGCGGCCGCGCGTCCGGCTCGTCATCGGGTCCGCGTTCGGGTTCGCCGTCGCGACGGGCGTCATGGCGCTCATGCCGACGTACCCGAGCTACGCGATCGCCTGCATCCCCGTGGGCCTCGCGTCGCTCACGATGATGACCGCCGCGAACTCCACGATCCAGATGTCCGTCGACCCGGTCATGCGGGGGCGGGTCATGTCGCTCTACATGATCGTGTTCCTCGGCGCGACGCCGGTCGGGTCGCCGCTCGTCGGCTGGATCGCCGAGGCGTGGGGCCCGCGCTGGGCCATCGGCGTCGGGTCGATCACCGCCGGCCTCGTCGCCGTCGGCGCCGCCGTCTGGGCGGTGCGCAACTGGCACCTCGAGGTCCGCTACCGCGTCCTCCAGCGCCCGCACCTCGTGGTGCGCTACCTCGACGCGGGCACCCCGACGGACCGCTCGGCCCGCGCCGAGACGAGCCGTCGCCTCGGGGTCGAGGACGCGGAGGAGGCGGCCCGAGCCGCCTGACCCCCGGTCCGTCCGCCGAACACGACCTTGGTGTCGCTATGGAGGCCATAGCGACACCAAGCTCGTGTTCGACGCGGGGGAGGGTCGTGGTCGTCAGGCCAGGTGCGCGACGACGTGGTCGACGCACGCGGTGAGGGCGCGGACGTCGTCGGGCTCGATCGCCGGGAACATCGCCACGCGGAGCTGGTTGCGGCCGAGCTTGCGGTAGGGGAAGACGTCGAGGATCCCGTTCGCGCGGAGCGCGGCCACGACGGCGGTCGCGTCGACCGCGTCGTCGAGGTCGACCGTGCCGACGACGGTGGAGCGCTGCGCCGGGTCGGTGACGAACGGCGTCGCCCACTCGCGCGCCTCGGCCCAGCCGTAGAGGTGGGCCGCCGACTCGACCGACCGGGCCGCGGCCCAGGGGAGACCGCCGTTGCCGAGGATCCACTCGACCTGCTCCGCGAGCATGACGAGCGTGGCGATCGCAGGCGTGTTGAGCGTCTGGTCCAGGCGCGAGTTCGCCGCCGCCGTGCGCAGCGACAGGGACTCCGGCACCCAGCGCGTGCCGCTCGACTCGACCTCCTCCGACCGCGCGAGCGCGTCGGGCGAGCACAGCGCGAGCCACAGACCGCCGTCGGACCCGAAGACCTTCTGCGGCGCGAAGTAGTAGACGTCGGTCTCGGCGACGTCCACGGGGAGCGCCCCCGCGCCCGAGGTGGCGTCGACGAGCGTGAGCGCGCCGCGCTCGCGCGACCCCTCGACGCGGCGGACCGGCGCCATGGCCCCGGTCGAGGTCTCGTTGTGCGGCCACGCGTGCACGTCGACGTCGTCGGCCGGCGCGGGCAGCGCGACGGACCCGGCGGGGGCCGAGATCACCTGCGACGGCTCGAGGAACGGCGCCGACGTCGTCGCGGCGGCGAACTTGGCGCCGAACTCGCCGAAAGCGGCGTGCTGCGCCTTGGTGCGCACGAGGCTCGCCGTGGCGACGTCCCAGAACGTCGTGGAGCCGCCGTTCCCGAGCACGACCTCGTAGCCCTCGGGCAGCACGAAGAGCTCGGCGAGCCCCTCGCGCACCCGGCGCACGACCGAGCGGACCGGTGCCTGGCGGTGGGACGTCCCGAGCAGGGACGCACCGGCGTCGGACAGGGCGCGGACCTGGGCGGCGCGGACCTTGCTGGGCCCGGAGCCGAAGCGGCCGTCGGCCGGCAGCAGGTCCGAGGGGATCGTGATCGGGGCGTTCGCGGGATCGGGCACGCCGTCACCCTACGCGCGTGGCGCGCGGGCCGGGAGCGGCGTCCGCGGACGGGCGACGACGGCGGTCGCCGGGTCGCGGACGGGTGCCGGTGCCGTCGGTCGGGGCCGGCACCACGGGTTCTCCCGCGCGGTCCCCAGGCCGGGTCACGGGCTCGCCATAGACTGTCCCCAGCGGCCCGCCGGTGCGGGCAGGCGCCCGCGGCGACGACGACCGGGCGCCCCGAGCCGACGAGCGACTGGGAGCGTGACGTGACCGATCTGATCGATACCACCGAGATGTATCTGAAGACGATCTACGAGCTCGTGGAAGAGGGCATCGTCCCGCTGCGCGCGCGCATCGCGGAGCGCCTCGGCCACTCGGGGCCCACGGTGTCGCAGACGGTCGCGCGCATGGAGCGCGACGGCCTCGTGGTCGTCACCGGGGACCGCCACCTGGAGCTCACGTCCGTCGGCCACGACAAGGCCACGCGCGTCATGCGCAAGCACCGGCTCGCGGAGCGCCTGCTCACGGACGTGATCAAGCTCGACTGGGAGTACGTGCACACCGAGGCGTGCCGCTGGGAGCACGTCATGAGCGAGCTCGTCGAGGAGCGCCTGATCGGGCTGCTCGACCACCCGCACTTCGACCCGTACGGGAACCCGATCCCGGGCCTGCCGGAGCTCGGGGAGCAGTTCGAGGAGGTCGACTTCCTCGACGGCGTCGTCTCGCTCCCGGTGCTCCTCGCGGAGCACGGCCGGGACGGTGCGGAGACGCGCGTCGTGCTGCAGCGGATCGCCGAGCCGATCCAGGTCGACGTCGAGCTGCTCGCACGGCTCGCGGAGGCCGAGGTGCTGCCCAGGCGGACCCTCGTCGTGCGGTCGACGGGCGACGGCGGCGTGACCGTGCAGGGGGAGGGCGCGGAGGTCGTGCTGGACCTGCCCGACGACGTCGCGCGTCACCTCTTCGTCGCCCGGGGCTAGCCGTCCGTTCACCGGCAAACTGGCGCTGACCTGCAGCGATGCGATCGTCCGCATCGATTCGTAATGGGAACGTGACTTTTGCCGAGGCGTCCTGTACGGTCGGTGCTGCTCCATCGGAATACCCATTCGACGGAGTCCTCGCGCGGAACGCCTAACCCTGTCACCGCATGAGGCCAACGACGACCCGATGACAGGGACGGGGGACCCACTTCCGGGTGCTGGAGACAGCGCCCTTGGGGTGAAGCCCGACGGACCTCGGTCCTGACGGCCGGGTGACTCTTCCACCCGAACCCGACAGCTGACCTCGCAGGCGTCTTGGAGAGGCACAAAGTGACCGTGAGCACGACTCGCGCCCGCCACCGCGCGGCGCGGCGTCCCGTGACGCCACTCAGCTCAATCGCCCAGGCCGCGTCGGACCAGATGTCGACCGTCGGTCGCCGCACCGCCGTCGTCGCCGCGTCCTCGGGCCTCATCGTCTCGATGATCGGTGCCGCCGCCCCGGCGACCGCGGCCCCCGTCGACAACGAGTCCGGCAAGCTCAACGCCGTCGACCTCAGCGCCCTCACCGCGCAGGCGCGCCAGGCGCTCGAGGCCGCACCCGCAGTGACCGTCGCGGCTGACGCGGCGTTCACGATCGAGCAGGCGGCCGCCCCGGTCACCGTGACCCCGGCCCCCGAGCCGGAGCCGGAGCCGGAGCCCGTCCGCACCACGCAGACGAGCCGCACGCAGGAGCGTCAGTCCACCCAGTCCGAGGCTCCTGCGCAGCAGGAGGCGGCCGTCGAGGTTCCCGCCTCGGCCTACGGCTCGACCATCGTCTCGATCGCCGCGCGCTACGTGGGCGTCCCCTACGTCTACGGCGGCACCACCCCCGACGGCTTCGACTGCTCGGGCTTCACCAGCTACGTCTACGCGCAGGTCGGCATCAGCCTGCCGCGCACGTCGAGCGCCCAGGGCTCCGTCGGCACCAAGGTGTCGCGCGACCAGGCGCAGCCGGGCGACCTCATCTGGACGCCGGGCCACATCGCGATCTACGCGGGCGACAACATGATGATCGACGCCCCGCGCCCCGGGAAGACCGTCCAGTTCCGTCAGATCTGGCAGTCGAACCCCACGTTCATCCGCGTGGCCTGATCGCCCACGCCTCAGGGCCCTCGCGGTCACTGGCCTGACGAACCCCGTCACCTCGCGCATCGTCGCGAGGAGGCGGGGTTCGTGGCATTCTTGACGTGTTCATGACTCGTGGCAGACGGACGGGCGCGCTGGTCTCGGCTAGGTTGGTCGTCCGATGGCACCGGGCCGTCGAGAGGAGAGTCGCTCATGACCCGCACGGAATCCGTCCTCGTCGGCGTCGACGGCTCAGCACCGAGCCTGCACGCCCTGGACTGGGCCGCGGCGTACGCGCTGCAGGTGGGCTGGCCGCTCCACATCGTCTGTACGTACTCGCTGCCGTCGTTCACGGCGGCCTCGCTGGACGGCGGCTACGCGGCGCTCGACGACTCGGCCATCCAGGAGGGCGCCCGGGCCGTCCTGGAGGAGGCGCGTGCCCGCTCCGAGGCGGCCGGGGTCCGCACGACCGCGACCGTGACGACGGGCGACGCCGCGGGCGTGCTCGTCGAGATGTCGCGCGAGCACTCGCTCGTCGTCGTCGGCACGCGGGGCCGGGGCGGATTCACCGAGCGGCTGCTCGGCACCGTGTCCTCGGCGCTGCCCGCGCACGCCCACTGCCCGACCGTCGTCGTGCCGTACCGTGCCGGGGCCAAGGGCGAGGAGGACGCGCCGCAGGAGCTGCCCGCCGTGACTCCGCTGCGGCGCATCGTCGTCGGCGTCGACGGGTCGCCGTCGGCGGAGATCGCCCTGCGCCACGCGATCCGTCAGGCGCAGGCCTGGGGCGCGGAGCTCGTCGCGGTCGCCGGGGTCCCGGTCGGTGCCGGCGCGGGCCTGCTGGCCTGGCTGCCCGCGTCGATCGACCACGAGCAGGTGCTCGCGGACGTCACCGAGGGCCTCAACGTCATCATCGACCGCCACGAGTCGGAGCACCCGGGGCTGACGATCAAGCGCATCGTCCTCGACGGCACGGGCGCCGAGCTCCTCACGGAGTTCTCGACGGCCTCCGACCTGATCGTCGTCGGGTCCCGTGGCCGTGGTGGCTTCCGCGGGCTCCTCCTCGGCTCGACGAGCCAGGCGGTCCTGCACCACTCCGCGTGCCCGGTCATGGTCGTGACGAAGAAGTGCGACGACGACGCGCCGGCGCCCGAGGACGGCTGAGCCGCGCAGCGACCGTCGCGAGCGCCGGATCCGCGGTGCGGTGCGCCCCGCGGATCCGGCTCCAGGTGCCCCGGCGGCCCGTCAGCTGCGGTTGCGGTAGAGCCGCATGGTGATCGGGGCGAGGACCGCCGTGAGGACGACCGACGCGACGAGGACCCAGACGATCCCCTCCGTCGCGGGCTCTCCCGCCATGAGGCCGCGGACCGCGGTCACGAGGTGGGTCACCGGGTTGACGTCGACGAAGCGTTGCAGGACGACGGGCATCGTCGACGGGTCGACGAAGATGTTCGACGCGAACGTCAGCGGCATGAGCACGAGCATCGACGTGCCCATGACGGCGTTGGGGGAGCGCAGCACGAGCCCGAGCGCCGTGAAGACCCAGCTCAGCGCGAACGCGAACACGAGCAGCAGCACGACCCCGAGGACGACCCCCACGACGCCACCCGGCGGGCGGAAGCCCAGCACGAGGCCGAGCGCGAGGGTCACGACCGACGCGATCGTGTAGCGGACGGTGTCGCCGAGCAGCGCGCCGACGATCGGCGCGGGCCGCCACACGGGCAGCGACCGGAACCGGTCGAACACGCCCTTGCTGATGTCCGTGTTCATCGTGTACCCGGTGTAGATCGTCGTGAAGAGCACCGCCTGCACGAGGATGCCGGGGAGCAGGAACTGCAGGTAGCTCTGCACGTCCCCGGCGAGCGCGCCGCCGAACAGGTACGTGAACATCAAGGTGAAGATGATCGGCGAGACCGTGACGTCGAAGAGCTGCTCGGGGACGTGCTTGATCTTGAGCAGCGCGCGCCACGTGTAGGTGAAGGTCGCCGACATCGCGGACGGGCGCGACGGCCGTCGCTCGAGCGCGACCGCCGCCCGCAGCGCGTTCGCCTCCGGCGCACGCAGCTCCGCGGCGGTGGTGGTGGGGTCCGCGGCCATCAGGCCACCTCCTCGGTCGTCTCGTCGTCGTCCATGGGCTGGCCCGTCAACGCGAGGAACACCTCGTCGAGGCTCGGCTGGCCGAGCGTGAACTCGGGGACCACGATGCCCTCGTCCCCGAGCGCGGGCAGGATGCGCGCGACGTCCGCGGCGCCGTCGTCGGGCACGCGCGCCGTGAACGCGTACGGGTCGTTCGCGAGCGTGATCTCCGTGCCGAGCAGCGTGCCGACGACCTCCGCCGCGCGGCCCCGCCGGGTCGCGTCTGCGAGCCGGACGTGGACCGCTCCCTCGCCCACGGACCGCTTGAGCTCCGTCGCCGTGCCCTCCGCGATGACCTTGCCGTGGTCGATCACGGCGATCCGGTCCGCGAGCTGGTCCGCCTCCTCCAGGTACTGCGTCGTCAGCAGGACCGTCGCGCCGTCCGCCACCAGCACGCGGACGATGTCCCACACCTGGTTGCGGCTGCGCGGGTCGAGGCCCGTCGTCGGCTCGTCGAGGAAGATGACGCGCGGGCTCATCACGAGGCTCGCCGCGAGGTCGATGCGGCGCCGCATGCCGCCCGAGTACGTCTTCACCTGGCGGTCGCCCGCGTCGCCCAGGCCGAACGCCTCCAGGAGCTCGGCCGAGCGTCCGCGCGCCGTGCCGCCGAGGAACCCGTAGAGCCGCGCGAGCATCACGAGGTTCTCCGTCCCCGTGAGGTCCTCGTCCACCGACGCGTACTGCCCCGTGAGCCCGACGACGGAGCGCACCTTGTCGGCGTCGTGCACCACGTCGTGGCCCAGCACGCGCGCCGTCCCCGCGTCGGGGCGCAGGAGCGTCGCGAGCATGCGGACCGCGGTCGTCTTGCCCGCGCCGTTCGGCCCGAGCACGCCGAACACGGTGCCCTCGGGGATGAGCAGGTCGATGCCGTCGACCGCCTTGGTGACGGACTTCCCGGTCGTGAAGTGCTTGACGAGGCCGCGCGCCTCGACGGCGAGATCGCCGCGTGCAGTGTCGGTCATGTCCCCTCCGCGGGTGGTCGTTCGCCGGAGCCGACGAGCCGCCCGGCTCCCCGGGCCACCCACCCACCGACCGTCGGGGCCGGCAGAACTCATCGGTCGTGCACGCCTTCTATCCTGCGCCGCGCGGAGTGTGGTTGCGCGAAGTAGAGCCTCCGGTCGCGAGGTAGAACCCGTGGGGCTCTACCTCGCGACCGGAGGCTCTATCTCGCGGGGTGGAGCCTTCTACCTCGCGGCCTGCTCCGCGGCGGCGAGGAGGACGCACGTCGCGACGCCGTCCATGGCGACGCGGACCTCCTCGATCGGGGGGAGGGTCGGGGCGAGGCGCAGGACCTTGTCCTCGGGGTCCTTGCCGTACGGGAACGGGGCGCCGGCGGGCGTGAGGGCGATGCCGGCGGCCTTGGCGAGCTCGACGACGCGCGACGCGGTGCCGGGGACGACCTCGAGGCTGACGAAGTAGCCGCCCTTGGGCTCGGTCCACGACCCGACGCCGGTGCCGCCGAGGCGCTCGGCGAGGATGCTCGTCACGACGTCGAACTTGGGCGCGATGATGTCGCGGTGCTTGCGCATGTGCGCGCGCACGCCGTCGGCGTCGCCGAAGAACAGGGCGTGCCGGAGCTGGTTGACCTTGTCCGGGCCGATGGACTGGGCGGACAGGTGCTTCTTGTACCAGGCGACGTTCGCGGGCGACGACGCGAGGAACGCGACGCCCGCACCGGCGAAGGTGATCTTGGACGTCGAGGCGTAGAGGATCACGCGGTCGGGGTGGCCGGCCTCGGCGGCGAGCGAGAGCGCGTCGGCGCTGCGGACCTCGTCGTCGGTGAGGTGGTGGAGCGCGTACGCGTTGTCCCACAGGATGCGGAAGTCCGGGGCGGCGGCGGGCACGGACACGAGCGCGCGCGCGACCTCCTCGGTGACGACCGACCCGTCGGGGTTCGCGTAGGTCGGCACGACCCACATGCCCTTGATGGTGGGGTCGTTCGCGACGAGCTCGGCGACAGCGGCGGCGTCCGGGCCGTCGGCGGTCATGGGTACCGTGACCATCTCGATGCCGAGCGCCTCGCACACGGAGAAGTGGCGGTCGTAGCCGGGCACGGGGCAGATCCAGCGAACCTTCTCCTCGCGGCCCCACGGGCGCTCGGAGCCGGGGACGCCGAAGAGGGTCGCGTACGCGAGCGTGTCGTACATGAGCGTGAGGCTCGCGTTGCCGCCCGCGAGGAGCTGCTCGACCGGGACGCCGAGCAGCTCGGCGAAGATCTCCCGGAGCCGCCGGAGGCCGTCGAGGCCGCCGTAGTTGCGGACGTCGGTGCCGTCGGCGTCGGTGTGCACGCCCTCGCCCGGGAGCGCGAGCAGGGCCTCGGAGAGGTCGAGCTGCTCGGCCGAGGGCTTGCCGCGCGTGAGGTCCAGCTTCAGCCCCAGGGCCTGCAGGTCGGCGTACGCGCGACGCAGGTCGTCCAGGGACGACGCGAGGGTGGTGGTACCGGGTGCGGGGTGCTCGGGCGTGGTCACCCTCCGGACTCTACCGACCCCGCGCAAGACCCGTGAGCGCGTCCTCCAGGGCGGACAGCCCGGTCTCGAGGTCGTCGGCGGAGATGGTCAGCGGGGGAGCGAGGCGGATGGTCGAGCCGTGCGTGTCCTTGGCGAGGACGCCGCGCGCGAGCAGCGCCTCGCACAGGTCGCGACCGGTCCCGCGCGCGGGGTCGAGGTCGAGCCCCGCCCACAGCCCGAGGCCGCGGACGTCGTCGAGCAGGCCGGCCTCCACGAACCCGGCGAGCCGCCCGTGGAACCGGGCGCCGAGCTCGCGCGCGCGGCGCTGCGGCTCGCCGGTCGCGAGGAGCTCCAGGACCGCGAGCGCCACCGCGCACGCGAGCGGGTTGCCGCCGAACGTGCTGCCGTGCGTGCCGGGGGTGAGCACCTGGAGCACGTCACGACGTCCCACGACGGCGGACACGGGCAGGATCCCGCCGCCGAGCGCCTTGCCGAGCGTGACGAGGTCGGGGCGCACGCCCCACGTCTCGACCGCGAGCGTCGTGCCGGCGCGGCCGAGCCCGGACTGGATCTCGTCGGCGACGAGCAGCACGTCCCGTTCGGCGGTGAGCGCGCGCAGGCGCGGCCAGTAGTCGGCGGGCGGCACGACGACGCCCGACTCGCCCTGGACCGGTTCGAGCAGCACCGCGACGGTGGTCTCGTCGATCGCGGCGGCGACCGCGTCGGCGTCGCCGTACGGCACGAGCCGGAAGCCCGGCGTGTACGGGTCGAACCCGCGGCGCGCGTCCTCGTCGTCGGAGAAGGACACGATCGTCGTCGTGCGGCCGTGGAAGTTCCCGGACCCGACGACGATCGTCGCCTCCCCGGGGCGTACGCCCTTGACGTCGTAGCCCCACTTGCGCGCGGTCTTGACGGCGGTCTCGACGGCCTCGGCACCGGTGTTCATGGGGAGCACGAGGGAGTCTGTGCCTCCGGTGGTGAGCGGCCCGACGAGCGCGGCGAGCGCGGTGGCGAACGGGTGCAGGAGGTCGTGGTCGAACGCGCGGGACGTGAGCGTGACGCGGCCGAGCTGGCGGGTCGCTGCCGCGACGAGTGCGGGGTGTCGGTGCCCGAAGTTGAGGGCGGAGTAGCCCGCGAGGAAGTCGAGGTAGCGGCGCCCGTCGATATCGGTGACCCACGACCCCTCGGCGGTCGCGACGGTCACGGGCAGCGGGTGGTAGTTGTGCGCGAGCGCGTCGCGCGGCTCCTCGTCGGCGGGCCCGGCGACCGCGCGGACGTCCTGCGCGGTCACGACGCGCTCCCGGTGGTGGGCCGCGACGCGGGGGCCGGCTCGCGGATCTCCAGGGTGCAGCACTTGGCGCCGCCGCCTCCGCGCAGCAGCTCGGACGTGTCGACGGCGACCGTCTCGTAGCCGCGCTCGCGCAGCGCCGCGGCGAGCCGCTCGGCGCGCGGGGCGTGCACGACGTGCGCCCCGTCGCTCACCGCGTTGAGGCCGAGCACGACGGCGTCCTCCTCGGTCGCGAGGAGTGCGTCGGGGTAGCGCTCGCGCAGCACCTCCTGCGCCGCGGGCGAGAACGCGGGCGGGTAGTAGGCGACGTCGACGGACGGCGGGCCGGTGAGGCCGGGGTGCGCGTCGCCGTCGGGCGCCGTGACCCCGGGAACCGTGCCGGAGCCTCCGCGCAGCACGGTGAGCGCGGTGTCGAGGTGGTAGAAGCGCGGGTCGACGAGCTCGAGCGTCACGACCTCGCGCCCCCACAGCGCCGCGGCCTCGACGTGCGCGGCGCGCTCGGTGCGGAAGCCCGTCCCGGCGAGCACGACGTCGCCCGCCACGAGGAGGTCGCCCTCGCCCTCGTTGACGTGCTCGGCGAGGTGGGTGACGTAGCCGTGGTCGGCGAACCACTTGAGGTAGGCGGGGCCCTCGGGGCCGCGCTCCGGGTGCGTGAAGCGCGCGGAGTAGACGAGGCCGTCGACGACGGTCGCGCCGTTCGCGGCATAAACCATGTCCGGCAGCCCGGGGACGGGCTCGATCGTCTCGACGGCGTGGCCGAGGTCGCGGTAGGTGTCGCGCAGGCGCTCCCACTGGGCGACCGCGAGCGGGGTGTCGACCGGGGTGCGCCGGTCCATCCACGGGTTGATCTCGTAGCTCACGGTGAAGTACGTGGGCCGGCACATGAGGTAGTGCCGGGGCTGGCCTGGGCGCATCGCCGCCTCCTCGCGGGAGCCGGGCCTGCCGGGGTGGTGCGGCCCGGGTGGTGGTCGGACGGGGGTGGCGTCCGATGGTGCTGGTGGGCTGCCGGTTGGCTGCTGGATGCCAGCGTACGTCCGCGACGTGCGCGCGTCCTGGGACGGCGCGCGTCACGACCTGGTGTTGACAGCGATATTCTATCGATATATCGTTAGCGTGTCGCTGAGAGTCGAGACGACTCGCGACCATCGCGAGGCCGGCACGGCCCGCCACCGCTCCGCGGAACACCCGGAGCCCCACGAACACCCAGGAGACACATCCCATGAGCTACGCACACCAGCACCGGGGCAGGACCCCGGAGAACGTCCAGAACATGTCCCAGCCGTTCGGCGGGCGTCCCGGGCCGCGCCCGGACCGCCGTCGTCGCGACGGCTTCCCGCCCGTGCCCGACGACGCGGCCTGGTTCCGCGGCGACGGCCCCGCCGGCCGTGGCCGGGGCGGCGCGCGCCGCGGCGGTGGCCGCGGGTTCGGCGGCCCGGCCGACGGCGGACGCGGCTTCGGCCCGGGCTTCGGGCCGGGCGGCCCCGGCGGTCCCGGGTTCGGCCCGGGCCACGGCGGCCGCCGTCACGGCGGTCGCGGTCCCGGGCGCGCCGGTCGCGGCGACGTCCGCGCCGCCGTCCTGCTGCTCCTCGCGGAGCAGCCCATGCACGGCTACCAGGTCATCCAGGAGATCGCCGAGCGGAGCGAGGGCCAGTGGCGCCCGAGCCCTGGCGCGGTGTACCCGGCGCTGAACCTGCTCCAGGACGAGGGGCTCGTCGAGCTCTCGGCCGACGGCGGGCGCCGCCTCGCGACGCTCACCGAGGCGGGCACCGCGTACGTCGCGGAGCACGCCGCCGAGCTGGGCGACCCGTTCGCCGACGCCGCCGGTCGCGGCGGTCGTTCGCGGCGCGAGCTGCGCGCGGGCGTCGAGGCCGTCGCCGCGGCGGTCCACCAGGTCGCCCGCACGGGCACCGACGAGCAGGCGCAGGCCGCGGCGGAGCTCCTCGAGCGCACGCGCCGCGAGCTCTACCTGATCCTCGCCGGCCCGGCAGCGACGACCCCCGCGCCGGACACGACGGGCGCCCCCGCATCGTCGGACGCGCAGGTCGAGGACGCCCCGGTCGAGGACGCCCCGCCGGCCTGACCTCGCCCGACTCCCGCCGAACCCGGGGTTGCGGGCCACCAGCGCACGTTGGTGGCCCGCAACCCCGGGTTCGGCGCGTCCAGCGGCTCAGCGGTGGGTGGGCAGGCGGGTCTCGAGGCGGCGCAGGGACGTCCGCATCATCCAGCGCAGCGCGATCCCGACGAGCGGTGCGGTCACCGCGCGGGGAACCGGGCCGGCGAGGTACGCCTCCTCCCACCACACGACGCGGCACCGTCCGCGGCCGAGTGGCACGACGTCGAACCCGGCGTCGCCGAGCAGGACGGGGCCGAGCTTGTGCACCCGCGTGCTCCCGGTCCGGCCGGCCGCGACGGACGGGCGGTCGAGCGACTCGACGACCATGCGGTCGGTGAAGCCTCGCCCCGTGCGCCCAACGCGCGGCCCGCTCACCATCGTGAAGCGGTCGCCGACCTCCGGGCCGCGGGCCGCGGGGGTCGCCATCACGGTGAGCGGGATCCAGCGCGGGTGCGTGCGCGGGTCGGCGACCCACGCGAACGCGACGGACGCGTCGACGTCGAGCTCGCGCGCCACGGCGACCCGCCGCACGGGTCGACCCCGGCGGGGCGCCTCGTCGCCGCCGGTCACTCCGCGTCGCGCGCGGGGGAGTGGTCCCGCCGCCCGCGCCCGGGCAGGAGGCGACGGCGGCGCCGCGGGCTCGCGGCGTCGTCGGGCACGGGGACGAGCCGCGGCGGCGCGTCCTCGACCGGAGACTCGACGACCTCCAGGAGCCGCCCGAACACCGACGGCGGCGGCCCGAACGCGCGCCGGGACTGGCCGATGACGCCGTGCCCGAGCGCGCGCGCCCCGGCGACGCCGACGACCGCACCGATGCCGAACGGCACGAGCCGCCCGATCGCGAGGCCGGACTGCTTGGCGAGCTGTGTGCGCAGGAAGCGGTTGCCGAGCGCCTTGTTCACCTTGACGAGCGTCCCGGCGGGCATGCTCGTGAGCAGGACCTTGCCCCACGCGAGGCCCGACCCCTGGGTCGCGCGCTCGACGTCGCGGGCGCCCTTCTCGCCGAGCACGGTGGCGAGGAGGAGGGCGCGGCGGCGCGCGACGTCGTCCACGGCGATCCCGTGCACGTCCGCCACGGCGAGCGCGAACGCGGCCGACGACGCGAAGAACGTCGCGATGTCGCTCGACGTCAGCGCGATCCCCACGCCGGTGCCCACCGACGGGATGGCCGCGGCCGCGCCCACGGCGCCGCCCGCGGCCTGGATGACGAGCAGGTACTCGCGCTCGAGGATCCGCACGATCTGCGCGGGGCTCGCCTCCGGGTTCCGGCGGCGCACGCCGTCCACGTGCGCGCGGATCACGTGAGAGGGGATCGTCACGGCCTTGTCGAGCGCCGCGTCGAGCAGCGGCGTAGGGCGGTAGGCGGCCCAGTCCGTCGCGTCGCCGGTCGCGTCCTGCGGCGCCCGGACGGCGCGCCGGCCCCGCCGCGCGACGGCGTCCGACGTGGGGGTCCCCTGGGGGTCCCACGTCCCATAGTCCGGCGTACCGGACGGCTGCTCGTGCGCCATCACGCCTCCCGTCGTCGGTCGGGCCTCACGGCCCGGTCGTCACTCGACGCTGCCGCCCGGCTGCTGGAACACCGTGTGCACGGTCGCGCCGGCCTTGATCGTCCGTCCCACTGTGCAGGTCTTCTCGATCGCCCGCTCGGCGACCGTGAGCAGGCGCTCGCGCGCCTCGTCGTCGAGCGAGGACAGGTCGATCTCGAACCGCTCGGTGATCTCGGGGTAGCGGTCCTCGGGCAGGTCCTTGACGCCCTCCGCGTGGATCGTCACCGCGTAGTCGTCGCCGAGGCGGCGCGCGAACGTGCGGTCCGAGCTCATGCCCGCGCACGCGGCCAGCGCGATCTTCAGCAGCTCTCCCGGCGTGAACACCGCGCCCGCGCTCGCGGGCCCGATGAGCACCTGCGCGCCGCGCGCGGAGTAGCCGGTGTACGTGCGCACGCCGGTGCGCTCGACCCACAGGGCGTCCGTGGGCGACGGCGACGACGGGGCGATCTCGTCGGTCCCCGGCTGCGGCGGCGTGGTGGCTGGCTCGGTCGTCATGCGTCGATCCTCGCACTCGTGCGGTGCCGGTGCGCTCGTCGCCCACCGGTCGGTCGCCCGGAGAACGCGGACAAGGGGCGCGTGATTCCCCGGCCCTCACCGCGTCCCTCGGCGCCTCTCGGGGTAGCCGCCCGGGCCCGTCGGTCGGGGCGGGCCGACGGACCCGGACGGCGGTCTCAGGCTGCGCGCAGAGGTTCCGGCGCAGGTCGCGGGGCCCGCGTGGACCCGGCGGGGGCGTCGCCGTCGGCACGGTCGGTCGATCCGTCGGGCTGCGGGCCGGGCCGCGCTCCGGTGCCGACCGTCGCCGTCGCGCCCGCGACGAACGCCGCGCGAGGGCGCTGCACCGAGGCGAGCGAGACGACGTCGCGCCCGAACAGCGCGCCCGTCGCCCAGACGGCGAGGACGCGGGCCGTGCGCTCCCAGGTCGGGATCGCGAGCACGTGGTAGCCGCGGTGCATGAGCCACGCGAGGCGCCCGCGCACGACGACCCGCCGGTACTCGAACACACCCGAGCCGAGCCCGAGGGTCGCCACGACGCCGAGGCTGCCGTGCACGTACGGCTGCGTCGCGCGGCCGCGGCGTGCCGCGACGAGGTTGCGCGCCAGGAGCCTGCCCTGCCGCACGGCGTGCTGCGCGTTGGGGACGGTGAGCGCGCCCGGCCGGGGGACCGCGAGGTCGGGGACGGCGGCGCCGTCGCCCGCGGCCCAGGCGTCGGGGACGGTGTCGTCGACGGTCCCGACGCGCAGGTCGGGTCGCGTGACGAGGTAGCCGCGCGCGTCCACCGGCAGGTCGGTATGCGTCGCGACGACGGGGTTCGCCGCGTTGCCCGCGGTCCACACGAGCAGCCCGGTCGCGAACGACTCGCCGGTCGAGAGCGTCACGACCCCGCCCTCCGCGGACACGATGCCCGTCTCGAGGTGCACACGCGCCCCGCGGCGCTCGAGCTCGCGCAGGACCCACCGCCCCGGACGCTCCGTGACCTCGGGCAGGAGGCGCGCGTTGCGCTCGACGAGGTGGAACCGCAGCTCTGCCGGGTCGATCTCGGGGTAGACGCGCGTGAGGTCGTGCGCGAGCGACAGGAGCTCGGCGAACCCCTCGACGCCGGAGAACCCGCCGCCGACGAACGTCACCGTGAGTAGCCGCTCGCGCTCCGGGCCGGCGGGCAGGCTCGCCGCGCGGTCGAACGACGTGAGCAGCCGGTCGCGGATCGCGACGGCCTCCTCGACGTGCTTCATGCCGATCGCGTGCTCGGCGACGCCCGGCACGGGGAACACGCGCGTCACCGCGCCCGCGGTCACGACGACCGTGTCGTACGTCAGGTCGTACGGCTCGCCCGCGCGCGGCCGCACGACGACCGTGCGGCGCGCGTGGTCCACGCGCTCGACGGTCCCGTCGACCAGGCGCGTGCGGCGCAGGTGGCTCCGGTGCGCGACGGCGGCGTGCCGCGCCTCGACCGAGCCCGCGACCACCTCCGGCAGGAACGGCTGGTAGGTCATGTACGGGCGCGGGTCGACCAGGACCACCTCGACCTCGCCGCGGCGCAGCTCGCGCCGCAGGCGCTTCTCGAGCTCCCGGGCCGCCGTGAACCCGGCGTAGCCCCCACCGACGACGACGATGCGTTCCATCACTGCCTCCTGGTTGCCCCTGTGCCCCACGAGCGTCCGTCCGACGCCCTACCCGTACGACCGCCCGGGAGCGCGCTGCGTGACATGACGTGCGTCACCCTCGTCGACGAGCGCCCGCGGCCGTGCGCGGTCGAGGTCGGGACAGGCCGACGGCAGTGGTTGACCCGCCCCGCGGCGACGACCCACACTGACGACCGTGGCCCCCGACTCGACCTCCCCGACCCTCGCCGTCGTGACCGAGGGCGAGCGTGCGCCGTCGGGCAGCACCGCCGGGCCGGTCCCGACCCCGTACGAGGACCTCCTGCGGGACGTCCTCGCCCACGGGACCCCCAAGGGCGACCGCACCGGGACGGGCACGCGCAGCGTGTTCGGTCGGCAGCTCCGGTTCGACCTGTCGCAGGGCTTCCCCCTCATCACGACCAAGCGGGTCCACCTCCGGTCGATCGCGTACGAGCTCCTGTGGTTCCTGCGCGGCGACTCGAACGTGCGCTGGCTGCAGGAGCGCGGCGTGAGCATCTGGGACGAGTGGGCCGACGCCGACGGCGAGCTCGGCCCGGTCTACGGCGTCCAGTGGCGCTCGTGGCCGACGCCGGACGGCCGCCACGTGGACCAGGTCGCCCAGGTGATCGAGCAGATCCGGTCCAACCCGGACTCGCGTCGCCACATCGTCTCCGCGTGGAACGTCGCGGAGATCGAGGACATGGCCCTGCCGCCGTGCCACGCGTTCTTCCAGTTCTACGTGGCCGACGGGAAGCTGTCGTGCCAGCTCTACCAGCGCTCGGCCGACCTGTTCCTCGGCGTGCCGTTCAACATCGCGTCGTACGCGTTGCTCGTCCACATGGTCGCCGCGCAGACCGGTCTCGAGGTCGGCGACTTCGTGTGGACCGGCGGCGACGTGCACATCTACGACAACCACGTCGAGCAGGTGCGCGAGCAGCTCACGCGCGAGCCGTACCCCTACCCGACCCTGCGCCTCGCGCCGCGCGACTCGATCGACGCGTACGAGTACGAGGACATCGAGGTCGTCGGGTACCAGCACCACCCGACGATCAAGGCCCCGATCGCGGTCTGACGGCGGTGGGGGAGGAGACGCTCGGCGGGCCGACGCTCGGGCTGGTCTGGGCCCAGGCGCGCGACGCCGCCGGGCGGCCCGTCATCGGCGCGGGCGGCACCATGCCCTGGCACCTGCCCGAGGACCTCGCCCACTTCCGGCGCGTCACGTCGGGCCACCCCGTCGTCATGGGCCGCCGCACGTGGGACTCGCTCCCGCCCCGGTTCCGGCCCCTGCCCGGGCGGACGAACGTCGTCGTGACGCGACAGCGGGGCTGGTCGGCCGGGGAGCCCTCGCCACGCGCCGGTGCGTCCGGCGGTGCGGTGCCCGACGGCGGTCCCCCGGCCGAGCAGGCCGGCGCGCCCGTGCGCGTGGCTGGGTCGGTCGCGGAGGCGCTCGCGGCGGCCCGCGACACCGGGTCGGGCGAGGTGTGGGTCATGGGCGGCGCGCAGCTCTACGCGGCGACGATCGCGCTCGCGGACCGGTGCGTCGTCACGGAGATCGACGCCGTCGTCGAGGGCGACACCTACGCTCCCGACGTCCCCGGCGGGTGGGCCGTGCACGCGGGCGAGTGGGCGACGTCGTCCACCGGCCTGCGCTACCGCTTCACGACCTGCACGCGCGTCTGACCGCAGTCCCGTGGTCAGCCCCCCGCGCCGCACGGACGGGGCACGGGTGCCTCAGAGCAGGCCGGTCGGCTCGATCGGGTCGAGCCGGGGCGGCGGCACGGGGTGCGGCTCCTCGATCGTCTCGACGGCCGCCTCCTGCGGGGCGGTGAGCCGCGCGACAGCCTCCTCGAGGTTGGTCGTGATCGCGGCGACCAGACCGTCGGCGTCGCGCGCCTCGAGGCGGTCGACGAGGATCTCGTGGGACTCGGGGGAGTCGGCGCGCACGGCGTACTCGTCGCTGACCGTGAAGCTCGCGACCCGGACCTCGACGATGAGCGTCGTCATCCAGCGCAGCAACCACGGGTTGCCGCCTGCGGCCACCAGGGTCCAGTGCAGGGTGAGGTCGGCGTCCCCGATCCGGCGCGGGTCCTGCGAGGCGCCGGCCGACACGAGAGCGTCGTACGCGGCGCGGACCGAGGCGACCTCCGGGTCGGTCGCTCGGGCGACGGCGAGGCGGGCGGCCGTGGTCTCGACGCTCGTGCGCGCGGCGTACAGCGCCGGGATGCGGTCGCGCCCGATCGTCACGACACGCAGGCCCCGCCCCGGGGTCGCGGTCAGGAGCCCCTCCTGCACGAGCCGCTGCGCGGCCTCGCGGAACGGGCCGCGGCTGACGCCGAGCTGTCCGGCGATCTCGACCTCGCGGATGGGCGTCCCCACACGCAGCGCGCCGGAGTAGATCGCGTCGCGCAGCTCGCGCGTGATGAGGTCGACCGTCGACGGTCGCGTCACCGGCGAGAGGAACGGTGCGGCGCTGTGCGGCGCGCGCGAGGTCGGGCTCATCGAGTCCCCTTCCGCGTCGTGGTGGTCGTGGCGGTGCTGGTGCCGGCCTTCGTGCCCAGGCCGTCGAGGTCACGATCCGGTATCACATCATCCCCTGTCGCGGACGTCCGCACCGCACGTCGCGCCGCGGGCGAGCGGCCCGCCACCGGGCGGGCCCGGTGGACGTACGAGGCGTCGACCGGCCCCGTCCTCGCAGGTCACTGGCGTTCCCGTCCGTCGGGACCGCCATGGGCTCGACCTCCCGGACAGCCGTTGATGCGCTCCGCGGCCCGTCTATTGTCGACAATCGGACCATAGGACAGTCGGATTGTCTAACGTCGGACAAAGCGTTAGCGTGGCCGACCGTCCGCTCAGCCCCACGACCGTCCGCGACCGCTCGCGTCGACGGGCACGAAGGGAACCATGTCTTCCACGCGAACCACCCCGTACCGTCGCCGCGCGCTGCTCGGGGCGGGTGCCGCCGTCCTGCTCACCGCGACGGCCGCCTGCTCGAGCGTCGACGGCGGGTCCGGCGGCGCGACCGGCGACGGCGGCCTCCTGGCCGACCTCCAGGACGCCGGGACCATCACCGTCGGCTTCGCCGGTGAGGAGCCGTACAGCTTCCAGGACGCGTCCGGGGAGCTCACGGGCGCCGCCGTCGCGCTGAACGAGGCCGTCTACGGCGAGCTCGGCATCGACACGGTCGAGGGCACGCTCACGGAGTGGAACGCCCTCATCCCCGGGCTCAACGCGGACCGCTTCGACTCGATCAGCGCCGGGATGTCGATCCTGCCCGAGCGGTGCGAGCAGGCCGCCTTCAGCGAGCCCGAGATCATGTACACCACGGCGTTCCTCGTCCCCGAGGGCAACCCGAAGAACCTCACCGACTGGCAGTCGGCCGTCGACGCGGGGGTGAACCTCGCCGTGATGTCCGGGGCGATCGAGGCCGGCTACGCCGAGAAGACCGACGTGCGCACCACCCAGGTGGGCAGCCCCCAGGACGGGCTGGACGCCGTCGTCTCGGGCCGTGCCGACGCGTTCGCGCTGACCGGGATCTCGTTGCGGGCGCTCGCGGAGAGCGCCGACGCCCCGGTCGAGGCCACGGAGTCGTTCGTCGCCGTGATCGACGGCGTCCCCCAGATCGGCGCGGGCGCGACGGTCTTCCGCGCGGGCGACACCGACCTGCTCGACGCGTACAACGAGCAGCTCGCCGAGATCGTGTCCGACCCGCAGCGGTACGAGGACGTCCTCGGGCCGTTCGGGTTCACCGAGGCGGAGCGCCCCGTGGAGGGCCTGACCGCCGAGATGCTGTGCGAGGGCGACCTCGAGAAGATCGCGGACGAGCTCGGCCCGGAGCTCGGCCTGGGCTCCTGAGCCGATGTCCGACGACATCCAGACGCTCGTCGACCGCCTCCCGCGGCTCGGCGACGCCGTCCTGGTCACCCTGCAGCTGACGGTCGGCGGCGCCCTGCTCGCGATGGCCGTCGCGCTGCTCCTCGGGTTCGGCTCGCGCGCCCGCACCCTGTGGCTGCGCGCGCCGTCCCGGGTCGTCGTGGAGTTCTTCCGCGGGACGTCGCTCGTGGTGCAGTTCTTCTGGCTCTTCTTCGTCCTCCCCGCGTTCGGCGTCAAGCTCGAGTCGATGGCCGTGGGCGTCCTCGCGCTCGGCCTCAACTACGGGGCGTACGGCGCGGAGGTCGTCCGCGGCTCTATCAACGCGGTGCCCCGCGGCCAGTGGGAGGCGTGCACCGCGCTCAACCTGGGCCCGGTCCACCGCGTGCGGCGGGTGATCTTCCCGCAGGCGTGGGCGCTCATGATCCCCCTGCTCGCGAACCTGCTCATCCAGCTGCTCAAGGGCTCGGCGCTGGCGACGTACATCTACCTGCACGACGTCTTCTTCTGGACGGACCAGCTCCGCACGGCGACGCGCGACACGGTCTTCAGCTTCACCGTCGGCCTGCTCGTGTACTTCGCGATCGCCTACCTCCTCACCTGGGGCATGAACGGGCTCGAGGCGCGGGCCAAGCGGCGGCTCGGCGTCGTGCCGACCCGCCCGTCGCTGCGCGAGGTGCTCCGGGTGCGCCCGCCCAGGGCGCAGCGGCCCGGGGACGTGCCGACGGAGCGGGGCACCGCGCCGCTCGCGGGGGAGCCCCACGAGCGCGCCGCGCGCCCCGTGGCGGCCGGTGCACGAGGGGAGGACGCATGAACGAGATCTGGAGCTGGGACCGCGCCGCCCAGGTGCTCCCCGAGCTGCTGGAGGGGCTCAGGGTCACCGTGCTCGCGACCGTCGTCGGGATGGTCATCGCGTCCGTCCTGGGGCTGCTCATCGCGCTCGCCGGCCGGGCCCCGAGCCGTTGGGCCACGGCGCCGCTGCGCCTCGTGGTGGACTTCGTCCGCATGACGCCGCTGCTCGTGCAGCTCGTGTTCGTCTACCTCCTCCTGCCCGCCGTGCCGGGCATCGTGGTGGGGTGCGTCGTCCTCGGCGTGCACTACGCGACCTACATGTCCGAGGTCTACCGGGCCGGGATCGACGCCGTGCCGCGCGGGCAGTGGGAGGCCGCGACGGCGCTGAACCTGCCGCGCGGGCGCACGTGGCGGGCCGTGATCCTGCCGCAGGCGATCAAGAACACCCTGCCGGGGCTCGGGAACTACGCGATCTCGATGTTCAAGGAGACGCCGTTCCTCTTCGCGATCTCCGTCGTGGAGATGTTCACCGCCGCCCAGACCTTCGGTGCCAACACGTTCTCGTACGTCGAGCCGCTCACCATGGTCGGGATCCTCTTCCTGGTCGTGAGCTACCCGACGTCGCTGCTCGTCCGACGCATGGAGACCCGCCTTGCCTGACCTGACCACCTCCACCGGGAGGACGACCGTGACCACCGACCTGGCCGACACCGCAGACCGGGGCGTCGCGCCCGCGATCGAGTTCCGCGACGTCGTCAAGCGGTTCGGCGACAACGTCGTGCTCGACGGGCTCGACTTCACCGTCCCGCAGGGCGAGCGCGTGACGCTGATCGGACCCTCCGGGTCCGGCAAGACGACCATCCTGCGTCTGCTCATGACGCTCGAGGAGGCCGACGGCGGGCTCATCCTCGTCGACGGCGACCCCTACACGCACGAGTACCGGGGGCAGCGCCGGGTCGCGGTCCCGGAGAAGCGACGCCGGGTCGTGCGCAACCGCGTCGGCATGGTGTTCCAGCAGTTCAACCTGTTCCCCAACATGTCCGTGCTGGAGAACGTCGTCGAGGCGCCGGTCCACGTGCTCGGACGGTCCAAGGACGAGGCGGTGGTCCGTGCCGAGCAGCTCCTCGAGCAGGTCGGGCTGTCCGACAAGCGCGACTTCCGTACCAACCAGCTCTCGGGCGGGCAGCAGCAGCGCGTGGCCATCGCCCGTGCGCTCGCGATGGACCCGGAGATCCTGCTGCTCGACGAGGTCACGTCGGCGCTCGACCCGGAGATCGTCGCCGACGTCCTCGGCGTCCTGCGCGACGTCGCGGCGACCACCGACATCACCATGCTGCTCGTCACGCACGAGATGCAGTTCGCGCGCGAGGTCTCCGACCGCGTGCTGATGTTCGACCACGGGCACATCGTCGAGCAGGCCGACCCCGAGACGATGTTCACCGCGCCGCGGCACGAGCGCACGCAGGAGTTCCTCCGGGCCGTGCTCGGGTGACTCGTGGGGTCTGACTCGCAGGTCAGACGTCCCCGACGCGCGCGAGCGCGTCCACGACGAGGTCCCAGAACCGGGCGTGGTCGAGCGTGACCGCGACCTGGGTGCGGCACTCCTCGGGGCCCGGCTCGTCGCCGCGCAGGTCCGCGACCGTCATGCCGGTGGTCAGCGCGCCGTGGAGCTCGACGTCCAGCGGGGCGCGGCGCGTCGTCATGACCTCCGGGTCGATCACGGCCGCCACCGCGCACGGGTCGTGGACGGGCGGGTAGAGGAAGCCCTGCGCCGAGCGGTACGTCGCCCCGTAGAAGTCGAGCAGCTCGCCGACGAACCGGGCGGCCGGTGTGCCGAGCGCGGAGAGCCGGTCGCGCACGTCCGGCGTCGCGACGGCCTGGTGGGTCAGGTCCAGGCCGACCATCGTCACCGGCCACGCCTCGTGCAGCACCACGTGCGCCGCCTCCGGGTCGGCGAGCACGTTGAACTCCGCGACCGGCGTGCGGTTGCCCCCGTGGTAGCCGCCGCCCATCATCACGACCTCCCGCACGCGCGGCACGATCCGCGGCTCCCGGCGCGCCGCCATCGCGACGTTCGTCAACGGACCTGTCGGCACGAGCGTGATCTCGCCGGGCTCCGCGCCCATGACCGTCTCCACGACGAGGTCGACCGCGTGCCGGCGGTCGACGGCGCGGCGCGGGGCGGGCAGGACCGGCCCGTCCATCCCGGACTCCCCGTGGATGTCCGGCGCGACGATCCGCGGCCGCACGAGCGGCCGGTCGCACCCTGCCGCGACCGGGACGTCGATCCCCGCGAGCTCGGCGACGGCGAGCGCGTTGCGCGTGACCTTCTCCAGCGTCTGGTTCCCCGCGACCGTCGTCACGGCCACGAGGTCGACGGCGGGGCTGCCGTGCGCGAGCAGCATCGCGATCGCGTCGTCGTGGCCGGGGTCGCAGTCGAGGAGGACGCGGCGTGGCGCGTCGGCACGTCCGGTGGGCATAGGCCCATCCTCGCCCGCCGGCCGCGCTCCGGCCCGGCAGCCGCGACCGGTCGCAGGTGCGCTTCGCCTCCGACCGTCGCCGACGGCTAGGCTGTCCCCCGGCCCGTTCCCCGGGGCCGCGCGCCTGTAGCTCAGGGGATAGAGCACCGCTCTCCTAAAGCGGGTGTCGCCAGTTCGAATCTGGCCAGGCGCACCGAACGACACCGTGCTCGCCGGGCGAGCCGGCTCAGCCGACGACGCGGACCGCGAGCACCTGGCACTGCACCGGGAACGACTCCGCGCAGACGTCGGCCCACACCTCGACGACGTCACCGTCGTCCAGGGCGTCGCCGTCGACCCGCGCGCCGTCCGCGTCCAGGACGACGGTGCTCGCGGACAGGAGCGCCATGCCCTCGTAGTAGGGGTCGGAGGCGTCGACGAGCCGCGGACCGCGGTCGTCGCGGTCGACGGTCCCGGCGACGTCCGCGGGCCGGTCCGGCGGCGTCTCCGCCCCGTTGGCGCCGTCGGCCGTGCACCCGGCCAGCAACAGGGCGAGCGCGGCCACGAGGGTGAGCGCGCGGGCGGTCGCGCGGGGTGCGGGGGCGCGGGGAGACCGGCTCATCCTCGGATCCTCCCACCGCCGTCGTGCCCTCGGGCCGTCCTCAGGCGGACGCGGGCGTGGACGGCGTGGGTGTCGGCGCCGTTCCGGTGCTCCCGCCCGTCTCGGCCTCGGCGCCCTCACCCGTTCCCGCACCGGCTCCCTCGCTCGTGCCGGGGTCGAGCGTGGTCGAGGGACCGGGGTCCGGCGTCGTCGGCTCCGGCGAGGGCTCCTCGGTGGGGCTCTCGGTGGGGTCCGGGGTCGGGGTCGTGGACGGCTCGTCCGTCGGCGTCGGCGTCGGCGTCGTCGACGGCGTCGGCGCCGGGTCCTGGGTCGGCACGGTCGACGGGTCCACGGCCGGGTCCGACGGCGCGGGCGTCGCGGGAGCGTCGGTCCCGGTCGGGCGCTCGCGGCTGATCGTCGTCCCCGAGCCTTCCACGCCTCGCACGGCGTCCGAGATCGGCTTGCCGATCGCGAGCTCGACGACGAGGACGACACCCATCACCACGACGAACAGCGCGAGCGCCGACACGGTCAGGACGCGCCCGCGACCGTAGCGGTCGACGAGCCGCAGCCAGGCGTTCTGCGGCGGCTCCGGCTCCGTGCCCTCGGGGGCCACGGGGTCGCCGTCGGTACCCCCGGTGGCGCCGCCCAGGGCGAGGGCGGCCGCCGCCCCCGTGGCCGAGTCCGCCTCCGACGTCGAGCCGTCGACGACGACCGTCCCGCGCGGCACGCTCGCGACGGCGGTCGTGACGGAGGTGGTCGTCGCGCGCTCGCGCGGGGTGCTCCCACCGGTGGTCACCTGCACGACCTTGCCGACGACGGGCACGAGCTGCTCGCGCGTCTTCTGGATCGAGCGCGTGTAGACGTAGTTCGCGACGACGGTGAGCGCGCTCGCGATGCCGGCGCCGATGATCGTGCCGGCGGTCCCGAAGTACGACAGCAGCACCGTGGTGCTCACGGCGGCGAGAGAGCTCGCGATCACCTGCGTGAGGGAGAGCCGGGCGGGGGCCTCGCGCTCCTTCGCGGGCGCGGTCTCCGCGGCGGCGCGTCCTGCCTCGCGTCCGGCGTCGTGGGGCGCGGGGCGCTGTGCGGGGGAGTCGTCGCTGTCGGGGCGGGGTGCTGGGGGCGTCGTCACGTGGTGCGGGTTTCCGGTCGTCGGCGGGTCAGGACCACCCGCCGCCACCGGCCGTGGACGACGGCCGCGCGCCAGGGACCGGCGTCGGGCCACGGGCGTCCTCCCACGGTAGGCCGCTCGTGTGGACCTCGCTCAGGGGCGTCGTGCCGGGGGCTCAGAGGAACGGGAGAGATCCTGTGACGCCGCCGGTCGGGGCACCGTGGCGGCACGTCGGGCGGCACGTCGGGCGCCGTCGTCGCGCCCCGGGTCGCGCGAGGCCCGGGGCGGCGGGAAGGGGCGGCGACGGCGGCGACGTATCCTGCCGAGGGTCGCGCCGGCCGTCGCCGGGGCCCGGGGAGACGAGCGTCGTGTGGTCCCCGCCACAGGGCGGAGGCGGCCGCGCGAGCCGCGGGAATCGCAGAATCCCGCGCGAGTTGTGGACGCTCGTCCAGGTGGTTCTCAGGCGCTTCCGGGCCGCGCGCGTAATTCACCCGTCCAGGAGCGTGGGCCGTGTTGACGCCTGGCATCTCGCCGTGCAAGATAGTCCTCGACAGCGCGCATCGCCTGCCCCCTGCGCGGTGCGCGCTGTTTCACACTTCTCCGGGAGAACACCCCGGAATTGTTCGGAACGACGGCCTCGGAACACGAATTCTCGTGATCCGGGGCCGTTCGTCGTCCTGCCTCCTCGTGGCCTCGCGCACGTCCGGCCGTCGGACGGCCCCGGCCCGGTACCGCCCGACGGTCCGGGTCGCCGACCCTCCGGCGCGCCGCGCCTGGCCTCGCGAGGCGGACGGTTAGCGTCGGAGGGTGAATGCCGCAGCCCGCACCAGCTCAGCCGCCCGGAGCGTGGCCGATCCTGCTCGGCTGCCCGCGACCGCTCCCGGTGGGACCGACCAGCCCGCCGCCGAGGCGGCCGACGTGACGCCGCCCCGCCCCGTGCTCGTCCCCGAGCCCACGACGGCCGACCTCGTCGACGAGGCCGTGGCGCGGTGGCGCGCCGGACTCGTCGAGCTCGCCGGCGGGTCGTCGCTCGCCGACGTCTCGCTGCTCGGCGACGCCGTCGTCGACCTCACGGCGGCCCACCCCTCGGGCGTCGCCCAGCTCTTCGCCGGGCGGCCGACCCGGCTCTCGAACCTGTTCCGCGAGGGCGGGTCGCTGCCCGCCGCGCGGCGCCGCGCGCGCGCCGTCGTGGTCCGCGCCGCCGAGCACGCCCAGCGCTACGGCGTCGCGCCCACGTACCTGGCGATCGGCGTGGCGACCTGGACCCAGAGCCTCTCGGCGCCGCTCGCCGAGGAAGACGTCGCCGCGCTCGCCCGGGTCGCCGGGCGCGCCCCCGCGACGGTCGTCCCGAGCGGGGACGACGACGTCGCCGGCCCCGGACCCGGTGGCGCCACGGGGGAGGACGGTCCCGCCGTCTCCGACGAGCACGACGGGAGCGACGGCGCGCACGTCCCCGACGCCGGCCGTCAGCCCCGGGGCGCGGTCGAGGAGGCCGAGCAGGAGCCGACGTCCCGGACCGTGCGCGCCCCCGTGCTCCTGCGCCCCCTGACCGTGACCCCGCGCGGGGACGGTGAGACCGACTACGAGCTGACCCTCGAGCCGACGGCCGAGATCAACCCGCTCCTCGCGCGCACGCTGCGCGCGCACGGCGCGCTCCTCGACCCGGTGACGCTCGCACGCTCCACGTTCACCGGCGCGGGCTTCGACCCCGGCGACGCGACCCGCCGCATCGCCGCGCTCGGCGAGGCCGTCCTCGACGACTTCGACCTGACCCACCGCGTCCTCGTCGGCACGTTCGTGCACCCGGGGCAGGTGCTCGTCGACGACCTCGACGAGCTGGCGCCCGCACTGGAACGGCACGAGGTCGTCGCCGCGCTGGCCGGGGACGAGCGCTCCGCCACCGCGCTGCGCGCCGAGCTGCCCGCGCCGCGCGTCGGCGACGCGGACCCCGTGCACGAGCGCGGTGCCGGCGACCTCGACCCGTCCCAGCGCCACGTCGTCGACGTGCTCGCGAGCGGGTCGCACCTCTTCGTCGACGCGCCGGCCGGGTCCGACGTCGCGGGCACGCTCGCGGCCGTCGTCGCCGAGGCCGCGGCGTCCGGGCGCCACGTGCTCTACGTCCCGGGTCACCGCCGGGCCGCGGACGCGCTCCTCGCGCGGCTCGACGAGCTGGGCCTGGGCGGCCTCGTGCTCGACGTCGTCCCCGAGCCGACGTGGCGCGAGACGGCGTCGCACCGCCTCCTGTCCGCGATGGCGACCGAGCCCGAGCCGGGTGAGGACGAGGACCTCGCGCGCACGCGCGACGCGCTGCTCGGCGCGCGCGCCCGGCTCGCCGGGTACATCGAGGCGCTCCACCTCGTGCGCGAGCCGTGGGGCGTCTCCGCCTACGACGCGCTCCAGGCGCTCGCCCGGCTCACCGCCGAGCGACCGGCCCCCGACACCCGGGTGCGCCTCACGACCGAGGTCGTGCTCGGCGTCGGGCCGCAGCGGGAGCGGATCGCGGCCGAGCTGCGCGAGGCCGCGCTGCTCGGCGCCTTCACCGCGCGCGCGACCTCGACCCCCTGGTACGGCGCCGCCCTCACCACGCCGCAGGAGGCCCACGACGCGCTCGTGCGCGTCGAGCGCCTGCGCACCCACACGCTCCCGCAGCTGCGCGCGCAGGTCGAGCAGGTCGCCCAGCGCACCGGGCTGACGCCCGCGACGACGCTGCGCCAGTGGGGCGACCAGCTCACCATGCTCGGCGGCATGCGCGGCACGCTCGACGTGTTCCAGCCCCTCATCTTCGAGCGCACCGCGCAGGACATGGTCGAGGCGACCGCGACGAAGCAGTGGCGCGCGGAGCGCGGCATCGAGATGGGCTGGTTCGCCCGCCGGCGCCTGCACCGCCAGGCGCGCGACATGGTCCGTCCGGGCGTCCGCGTGCCCGACCTGCACGCCGCGCTCGTCGAGGTGCAGGCGCAGCGGGCGGTCTGGCAGGAGCAGTGCCCGCGCGGCGGTTGGCCCGTGCTGCCCGAGGGGCTGTCCGCGATCGAGGACACGCACGAGGCCGTGCGCATCGACGTGGAGGAGCTCGAGCCCGCGCTCGACGGCACCCCCGGGGGCCGGGACCTCCTCGACGCCCCGCTCGACGCGCTCGCGGCGCGCCTCGACGCGCTCGCGGAGGACGCGGAGTCCCTCGACTCCCTCCCCGCGCGGACCGCGATCCTGCGCCGGCTCACCGACCTCGGCCTCGGCGAGCTCCTCGCCGACCTCGCCGTGCGCCGCGTCGAGCCCGACTTCGTCGGCCCCGAGCTGGAGCTCGCATGGTGGAGCTCCGTGTTCGAGCAGGTGCTCGCGCAGGACCAGGCCCTGGCCGGGCAGGACGGCGCCGGCCTCGACGCGCTCGCGCGCCGGTTCCGCGACCTCGACCGTACGCACGTCGCGTCGCTGGCCGCGCCCGTCCGTGCGGCGGTCCGCGACCACCTCGGGACCGCGATGCGCGAGCACCGCGACGAGGCCGAAGACCTGTTCACCGAGCTGCTCGAGGGCCGCCTCGTCAGCCTGCGCGAGACGGCCGAGAAGCACCCGGCCGTGCTGCGGCGCCTGCGCCCCGTGCTCGTCGCCACGCCGACCCTCGTGCCGCACCTCGTCCCCGCGACGCGCACCGTCGACCTCGTCGTCCTGGACGCGATCGAGCACGCGCCCGTCGAGCTCGTGCTCTCCGCGCTCGCCCGCGGGCGGCAGGTCGTCGCGGTCGGCGACCCGCGCGCCGCCTCCACCGAGACGGTCCGCGAGCTTGCCGAGCTGCTCCCGACGGTCGAGCTGCTCGCCGACGGCTCGCGACGCGACCCCTTCGTCACGACCTTCCTCGCCGAGCACGGCTACGACGGCGTCCTGCGCCCCGCGCCCCTGCCCCGCGCCGAGGTCCTGGTCCAGCTCGACGTCGTCGACGGCGCCGGCATGCCCGACCCGACGTCCGGCGCGGTCGAGAGCACCCAGGCCGAGGTCGACCGCGTCGTGGAGGTCGCCATCGAGCACGCGCTCACGCGGCCCGACGAGTCGCTCGCGATCGTCACCGTCACGCCCCTGCACGCCGACCGCATCCGCGACGCACTCCTCGTCGAGGTGCGCCAGAACCCCGCGCTCGCCGGATTCTTCTCCGGGGCGCGCGCGGAGCCGGTGGTCGTCGCGGACGTGTCCGGCGTCGCCGGGCTCGTACGCGACACGATCGTCCTGTCCGTCGGGTTCGGTCGCACCCCGCACGGGCGCGTGCTCCACCGGTTCGGCGTCCTCAACACCCCTGGTGCCGAGGCCATGCTGCTCGACTCCGTCGGCGCCACCCGCCGCCGCCTCCACGTCGTGTCCTGCTTCACCGCGGGCGACCTCGACCCCGAGCGGCTCCGCGGCGCCGGCGCCCGACTGCTCGCCGAGGTCCTCGACCTCGCCGAGCAGCGCAGCGGTGCCGCCGACCAGGTGACGCTCGGCAACGGCGTCGACCTCGGCGGCAGCCCCGACCGCCTCGTGCTCGACCTCGCCGAGCGCCTCTGGCGGGCCGGCCTCGTCGTCGAGACCGACTACGGCATCGGCGACGGTGACCGCATCCCGCTCGTCGTCGGCCACCCCGACCTGCCCGGCGAGCTCCTCGTCGCCGTCCTCACCGACGACGCCGCGTACGTCGCCGAGCGCAGCGTGCGCGTGCGGGACCGGCAGGTGGCCGAACGCCTCGAGCGCATCGGGTGGACCGTCGCCCAGGTGTGGTCCGCCGCCGCGTTCCTCGACCCCGCCAAGGAGGCCGAGCGCATCCGTCGGGTCGTGCAAGCGGTGCGCGACGCGCGGCTGCCCGAGACCGGGGGCGTCGCGCAGACCGGCGGGGGAGACCGGATCGTCGTCGTGCCGGTGCTCGACGACGACGAGCAGCACGGCGACGACGACCTGTAGCCGTCGGCGTGTGACGACCGCGCGGTCGGGCTGGGTGCGGGTGGGGGAGGACTGCCCGCGTGGTCGGGCTGGCCGCGGGTCGGAGAGGACTGCCCGCGTGGTCGGGCTGGGTGCGGGGTGGGAGGCGGCGCCGGGTCTACCATCCGCCGCTCGTCCCTCGCGGCTCCCGCCAGGCCCGCCACGACCCGGCGCCGCCTCCCACCCCGCCATGTCGTCTCACCGTGGGCTGCTGCCTGAGATGACGCGTGCTCGTCGCCGACGAGTCATCACGTCGCGCGGGGTCCCGTGCCGGCTGACCTCGCGTCTTGACGGCATGGGTGGTGGTTCGACGTCGGGCGCTTCGGCGGTGCGACGATGGAGGCGTGAGCACCACGTCCGACCCGAGTCCTGACCGCCCGAACGACGTGCCCGACGGCGCGGTCCGGCGTCGGCGGCCGCGGCGGGCCGTGCGACGGGGGACGGAGAGCGAGGTCGTGTCCGGGGTGAGCGCCGACGAGCGGTCCGAGGGCTGGGGCGACGAGGCGGTGCCGGGACGTGGGGGGCGGGGCGAGAACGACGACCGGCTGCTCGGGGATGTCCCGCCGCACTACGGCCGGCACTGACCGCACGCCACCGACGGCGCGCGGACGAGTCCCGCGGCCGGTCCGTGGTGGCGGTCGTCGGCGCCGCGCTGCTCGCTGACGTGCCGAACCCGGGGTCGTTCCCCACTCTCGGCGTGAGGTGAGGAGCAACTCCGGGTTCGTCCGAGACCGCCGCGACGCGTGATCTCAGGCGGCGGCGGGGCGGCTCTTGCTCAGAGGCCGCGCGGCGGCGTCGGGCCGCCGGGCGTACCGCCCGGGCCGTTGCCCGCCTGCGCGGCGAGGAGGTCGCGGATCTCCTGGAGGACGCGCACGTCCTCCGCCGGTGCCTCGGGCTCGGGCTCGACGTCCTGCTTGCGACGCTCGGCGAGCTTGTTCATCGGGAGGACGATCACGAAGTAGAGCGCGATCGCGATGATCAAGAACTGGAGGAAGGCGTTGAGGAGGCCACCGACCGAGAGGACCGCGGCCTCGACGTCGCCGTGGGCGGGTCGCAGCGTGATGTCCCACAGGTTGGAGATGTCCGGCTTGCCGAAGATGGCGCCGATGATCGGGTTGATCAGGTAGGTGACGATCGCGTCGACGACGGAGGCGAACGCCGCGCCGATGACGACGCCGACCGCCAGGTCGATCGCGTTGCCTCGGAGCACGAACTCCTTGAATCCCTGGAACACGCCCTTCATGTGCTGCTTCCCTCTCAGGTCGGTGGTCCGCGTGGCGGCGGGGCCACGACAGGTGCACGCGCGATCCTCCCAACGCAGGTGCCGCCCGGCAACGGTCTCGCCCGGCGGGTCGGGCACCAGCGGCGGTTCACCCGTCGGCGCACCGGGCCGTCCGTCAAGGCACGAGGACGGCCGTGACGCTCGCCTGGCCGCTCACGGCTGCGAGCCGGACGGCCTCCTCGGGACGCACGGCGACGAGCGTCACGACGTCCGCGCCCGCCCCGCCCGCGCCGAGCAGCCCGCCCCCGCCGTCGGCCTCCGGTGCGGGCACGACGACGGCGGCGCGGGCGAGGTAGGGATCCGCGGCCGGCGGCTCCTGGCCGTCGGTCGGCACTCCGGCGAGAGGCGTCGTCAGCGCCTGGTCACCGGCGGCGAGGAGGTCGACGCGGTCTCCCGGGCCGAGGAGGGCGGCGACACCGGGGTCGAGCCGGACGGGTGCGACGACCGTGCCCGTGGGAGCAGCGGCGGCGAGCTCGCCGCCGGCGACGAGCGCGTCCTGCAGCAGGGTTCCGGCGGGCAGGGCGACGGTCGCGCGGCGGCCGACCACGTCGTCGGGCCGGGCCGCGGAGCCCGCCGGGACGAGCTCCGCCGCCACGGGGTCCACGCGGAGGTCCGCGTCCGTCAGGACGGCACCCGCGGGCACGTCGCGCGTCGTGACGACCGCCGGTGCGGTCGGTGGCGGGGGAGGACGGAGCGCCCCGACGACCACGGACGCCGCGGCCCCGCAGCACAGCGCGGCCACGACGAAGCGCGACCGCCACCACCACCCGCGCAGCAGCCGACGCCGCACCGGCGCGCGGTCAGGTCGCGGGTGGGGGTCCGGCGGGCGGGAGGGGCGCAGCATGGGCGCGACCGTAGCCGTGCGCGCACCCAGGTCGGGCGCAGACCGGTGCGGGCCTGTGGACGGGGCGCGTGGTCGATGCCGCCGACGCCGTCCTCTGCGGGGCTGTGGTCGACCGCCGTCGGCCGGGCCGGCTCGGTCCGGCGCCCCGGGGCGTCAGGTCAGGAGGAGGTGGTCGAGCCGCCCGACGCGGACGAGGTGCTGCTCGTGCCGCCGGACGCGCCGCTCGTGCCGGACGCCGCGGAGGACGCGGCGGGCTTCGACGCGGCGGGCGTCGTCGAGGACTTCCCGCTCGAGCGCGAGTCCGTGCGGTAGAAGCCCGAGCCCTTGAACGTCACGCCGACCGAGGAGAACACCTTGCGCAGGCGGCCCGAGCACTCGGGGCACACCGTCAGGGCGTCGTCGCTGAACGACTGGTGGATGTCGAAGGCGTGACCGCAGGCGGTGCACGTGTACGCGTAGGTGGGCACGGGTTCTCCTCGTTCACGAGACGGCCGTCGGGGCGGCCACCGGCGGGTCGGGATCGGGTCGGTCTCGGCCGGGTCGTCGGTGTCAACACCGCCTGGCACTCGAAACTTCCGAGTGCTAATCATACGCGGACCGGCGCTCGCCCTCGGCCGGGTAGTCTCGCATCCGTGTCTGTGCACGAACCCGCCGAGGCCCCCGCCGGTGACGCCGTCCCCGGTGCCGACCCCGCGAGCCCGGTCGAGACCGCGGCCCCGCCCCGACGTCGTCGGTCCGGCCGTCGGCGCGTCCTGATCGGCGTGGCCGTGCTCCTCGTCCTCGCGCTCGTCGCGGGCGCCGCGCTCGTCGTCGTCACCGTGCGCCGGCCGCTGCCGCAGACCTCCGGCGAGGTCGAGCTCCCCGGGCTCGACGCCCAGGTCACGGTGCTGCGCGACGCCCAGGGCGTGCCGCAGATCTACGCGGACACCCCCGAGGACCTCTTCCGCGCCCAGGGCTACGTCCAGGCTCAGGACCGCTTCTTCGAGATGGACTACCGCCGGCACGTCACCGCCGGCCGGCTCGCGGAGCTCGTGGGCGACAACCCCGACGCGATCGCCGCCGACACCGTGACGCGGACGTTCGGCTGGCGGCAGGTCGCCGAGGAGGAGTGGGACGTCGTCTCGCCCGAGACGAAGGCGTACCTCCAGGCCTACGCCGAGGGCGTCAACGCGTACCTCGAGAACCGCAGCCCGTCCGAGATCGCGATCGAGTACACCGTGCTCGGCCTCCAGGTCGACGTCGCCGAGCCCGAGCCCTGGGACCCCGTCGACTCGCTCGCCTGGCTCAAGGCGATGGCGTGGGACCTGCGCGGCAACTACGACGACGAGCTCGAGCGCGCGCTGTCGTACAGCACCCTCCAGGACACGGCTCGCGTCGCCGCGCTGTTCCCCGCCTACCCGTCCGACGTCAACGCGCCGATCCTCGACCCCGGCGAGCTCGACAACCCGCAGCAGGTCGCGCTCGAGCTTGGCCCCGAGGCGCGCGCCGCCTACGGCTCGGACCACCTCCGGGGCGCGCTCGAGGCCGCCGACCGCGCGCTCGACGCCGTCCCCGTGCTCATCGGACGTGGCGAGGGCACCGGCTCGAACTCCTGGGTCGTCTCCGGCGAGCACACCGTCAGCGGCAAGCCGATCCTCGCGAACGACCCGCACCTGGCCCTCGGCGCCCCCGGGATCTGGGCGCAGGTCGGGCTGCACTGCAACGAGGTCGGGCCGCAGTGCGCGTTCGACGTCGCGGGCTTCTCGTTCGCCGGGTTCCCCGGCGTCATCATCGGGCACAACGCGCAGCTCGCGTGGGGCCTGACGAACATGGGTGCCGACGTCACCGACTTCTTCGTCGAGCGCGTGCGTGACGACACCTACCTGCGCGGCGACGAGTGGGTGCCGCTCGAGACCCGGACCGAGACGCTGAGCGTCGCGGGCGGCGAGGACGTCGAGCTCGAGATCCGCTCGACCGTGCACGGGCCGATCGTCTCCGAGGCGATCCCCGCGACCGAGTCCGCCGTCGACACCCCCGCCCTCGACACCCGCCTGGGCGAGTACGCCGTCTCGCTCCAGTGGACCGCGCTCGAGCCGGGCCGCACCGCCGACGCGGTCTTCGCGTTCAACCTCGCCCAGGACGCCGACGACATGCAGGCCGCCGCGGCGCTCTTCGAGGTGCCCGCGCAGAACATCGTCTTCGCGACGGCGGACGGCCAGATCGGCTACCAGGCGCCGGGCAAGATCCCGGTGCGCCAGGCGGTGCCCGACGCCGAGGTGCCGTCCGACGGCACGTGGCCCCGCGACGGCTCCGACGAGCGCTACGACTGGCAGGGCTACGTCCCGAGCGAGCAGATGCCGCGCGTCGTCGACCCGGCCGAGGGGTTCGTCGTGGCCGCCAACCAGGCGGTCCTGCCCACCGGCGTCGCGCCGTTCCTCACGACCGACTGGGACTACGGCTACCGCTCGCAGCGCATCCGCCAGCTCCTCGAGGCCGAGATCTCCGCCGGGCGACCCGTGGACGTCGACACGATGAACGAGATCCAGACCGACGACCGCAGCCCCTACGCCGAGGTGCTCGTGCCGCTCCTGCTCGACCAGGAGATCGACGACAGCTTCGCCGCCGAGGGCCAGGCGCTCCTCGCGGACTGGGACTACCGCACCGACACCGACTCCGCCGCGGCCGCCTACTTCGCCGCCGTCTGGCGCAACCTGCTCCAGCTCACCTTCTGGGACGACCTGCCCGAGTCGGCGCGCCCGAACGGCGGGAGCCGCTGGCTCGCCGTCGTGCAGAACCTCCTCGAGAACCCGACCGACCCGTTCTGGGACGACCGCCAGACCGTGAACCTCGTGGAGACGCGCGACGAGGTCCTCACCCAGGCGCTCGTGTCCGCCCGCCTCGACCTGACCGTCGAGCAGAGCAAGCAGCCCTCCGACTGGGCCTGGGGCAAGCTCCACGTGCTCGCGCTCGAGCACCCGATCCTCGGCGGCGAGTCCATCCCCGGCCCCGTCCGCAACTGGGTCAACCCCGACCCCGTCGGCATGCCCGGCGGCTCCTCGATCGTCAACGCCACCGCGTGGGACGCGGCGTCCGGGTCGTTCGACGTGACGGCCGGCCCCTCGATGCGGATGGTCGTCGACCTCGACGACCTCGACCGCTCCACGTGGGTCACCGTCACCGGCACCTCCGGCCACCCCGCGTCCACGCACTACTCCGACCAGCTCAAGACCTGGGCCCGGGGCGAGACCTACGACTGGCCGTTCTCCACGCAGGCCGTCGCCGACGCCAGCAAGGACGAGCTCACCCTCGTCCCGTAGTCCTGGGTCGGGTCCGCTGGTCTGCTCGGGTCGAGTGCCCGCGGGTCGGGTCCGCGGTGGGGTCGGACCGTGTGCTTGGACTGGCGCACCGTCACCTCGGTCTTGTGGGCGGGGGTTCTAGGAGTGCGCCTCTGACGTCCTGCGCACACGGTCCGACCCCACCGCTCGTCCTGCCCGTCACCGCACGACCCGCGGCCCGGGTCCAGCGGTCACGCCCGGCCCGGGGGTGGGGCTGTCGTGCCGCCCGCGTGTTGGCGGGTGGTCCCCAGCCGAGATGCGAGAAGTGGCCCCCCGGAGCCTCGTTCTCGGGGCCATTTCTCGCGTTTCGTCACCACGCGTGCGTGGCTCGTGGCGGGACGTGGCGACGTCGGCCGTGGGCCCGCTTCGACTTGTCAGCCCCAGGGGTCTGGGGACTGGTGGAGCCCTTGGAGGTGCGAGCTGCCGGGAGTTGTCAGTGCTGTGCAGGTGCGGGGGCTGTGGGGTGCTGACGGCGCTGAGAGCCGCGCTCCTGGAACCCTCGGCCGAGAGATCTCGGCGACGGCGCGGCAGCCCGAGCGCGTCACCCACCCCAGCCCGACCGCGCAGGTGGCGGGCTTGAACCGCCCGAACCAGCCCGACCGCGGGCAGTGGGCCTGAACCGACCGACCCGACCCGACCGTGCGGGCAGTGGGCCTGGGTCGACCGAACAGGCCGACCGCGTGTGTCGCGGAGCCGGCCCGGGCGGCGGTGCTACGGGAGCCGGCGCCAGCCGAGAGGGGTCGCGACGGCGTCGACGGTCTTGTCGTGGGACTCGACCGGGAGCGGGCGGTCGGAGGCGTCGTAGACCTCCTCGGGGAAGACGACGGCGACGACCTTGGTCCCGGGGCGCAGGTGCTCGAGGGCGCGGTCGTACCAGCCGCCGCCCTGGCCGAGCCGGACGCCACGGGAGTCGACGGCGAGCGCGGGGGCGACGACGACGTCGGCCTGGGCGATAGCCTCGGCGCCGAGCGGCGGGGTGCCGGGTTCGGGTGGTCGGCCGGGGGCGCGGACCTGGAGGTCGGCCGGGCCGTCGTACAGGGCCCAGTCGCGCTGCAGGCCGGCGCCGAGCACGGGCAGCAGGACGCGCACGCCGCGCGCGGAGAGCCGTTCGAGCATCTCCGTGGTGCCGGGCTCCGCGGGGCGGGCGGCGTAGGTCGCGACGCACGTGGCGGCGGCGACCTCGGGGATGGTCTCGACGACGTCGGCGATCGCGGCGGCCGCTTCCTTGCGGAGCCGCTCGGACCGCGCCTGGCGGTTGGTGCGGATGGCCTTGCGGAGGATCTCCTTCGCGTCCTCGGCTTCGATGCTTCCGTGCAGGGGGTACGGCTGGACCGGGCCACTCATGTCCCTATTGTCACCCGGCTCGGGGTTCCTCGCGGACGCAGCGCGGGTGACCTTCGGCCCTGGCGGTCCGGATCGGGTTCCTTCGACGGGTCCCGGGTGCCTATGATCAGGGAGAGCCAGTAGTTCGGACTCCTGACAAATGAGTCGTAGTCCGACAGAGGTCGACCAGTGAGGACGCCATGACCGCGACGACGCCCGCGAAGCCCAGCGCCACGACCCCGCGACCGCGAGGGGGCGCGCACAGCCGGACCGCGAGGGCCGCCGTCGTGCTCGCCGCGGGGCACGACGCCGCGTCGCGCGACCTCCTGTCCCAGCCGCTGGGGAGCGCGACCGTCGTCGAGCTGGCCGTGGCGAACGTCCGGCGCGTGGTGGACGCGAGCCGCATCGTCGTCGTGGTGGCGCCTGACGACCCGACCGTGCGCGAGCTGCTCGGCGAGGACGTCGTCTACGTGGAGCAGGAGGCGCCGCTCGGCACGGGTGACGCGGTCCTCGCGGCGCGCGGGGCGGTCGCGTCGGTGCTGGGGCTCGGCGTCGACGAGCCGGTGCTCGTCGCGTACGCGGACACGCCCCTGCTGCGCTCGGAGTCGCTCCTGGGCCTGCTGACCCGCCACACGCTCACGGGCGCCGACCTGTCGCTCCTCTCGGCCGTCGTGGACGACCCGGACGGCTACGGCCGCGTGGTCCGCGCCGAGGGCGAGATCGCGGCGATCCTCGAGTCGTCCGAGGCGGGCGGCGTCGCCGAGCCGCGCACGGAGATCAACGTGGGCGCCTACGTCGCGGCGCCGGGCCTGCTGTTCGACGAGCTCGAGCGCATGGCGTCCGACGGCGAGCACCGGCTCACGGAGCTCGCTCGCCGCGTCATCGGTGCGGGGAAGCGGATCTCGTCGTACCGGATCGTCGACGTGGACGAGGTGCGCGGCATCAACACGCCGGACGAGCTCGCGCAGGCGGCGGACATCGTGCTCAAGCGCCTGTTCGTCCCGAAGAAGAACACGGACACCAAGATCGTGTTCGGCACCGGTGGCTGGCGCGCGGTCATCGGCGAGGGGTACACGCTCGCGAACGTGCGCCGGCTGTGCCAGGCGATCGCGAACGAGACGATCCGCCGCGGCCTCGACGGCAAGGGCGTCGTGATCGGCGGCGACCGCCGCTTCCTCTCGCGCGAGTCGGCCATCGCGGCGGCCGAGGTGTTCGCGGGCAACAACATCGCGGTCACGCTCCTGCCCGACGACGTCCCGACCCCGCTCGTGACGTTCGCCGCGCCCTACCTCGGGGCGGCCTACGGGATCATCGTCACGTCGAGCCACAACCCGCCCGAGTGGAACGGCATGAAGGTGTTCCGCCAGGACGGCTCCTTGCCGCTCGACGACGAGACGGACCGCTACCAGGACGAGGCCAACGCGCTGTCGGTCGACGACGTCATCACGCTCGACATCGACGTGGCGCGTCGCACGGGCGTCGTGGTCGACCGGTCGCTCACCGACCCCTACGTCGACGCGATCGAGAAGATCATCGACGTGGAGGCGGTGCGCGGCTCCGACCTGCAGGTCGTCGTCGACCCGATGTACGGCACGAGCCAGCTCACGCTCGGCACGATCCTGTCCGACATGCGGGTGCGCTCGGAGTTCATCCACGCGGCGCACAACCCGCTGTTCGGCGGCGTCGCGCCCGCGCCGGACCTGCAGCGCCTGAGCACGCTCGTGACGATGATCCAGCAGGGCGGGGGGCGCTACGACCTCGGCATGGCCACGGACGGCGACTCCGACCGCATCGGCATCGTCGACGAGACCGGCGAGTACATCTCGACGAACGACCTGCTCCTCCTCCTGTACTGGTACCTGCACGAGGTCCGCGGCGAGAAGGGCGGCGTCGTGCGCAACCTCGCGACGACGCACCTGCTCGACCGGCTCGCCGCCCACTTCGGCGAGGAGTCGCGCGAGGTCAAGGTCGGCTTCAAGCACGTCACCGCGGGCATGGAGGAGATCGGCGCCGTGCTCGGCGGCGAGTCGTCGGGCGGTCTGACGATCCGCGGTTGGATCCTCGGCAAGGACGGCATCTTCGCGTGCGCCCTGGTCGCCGAGATGCTGGCGCGCACGGGCAAGCGGATCTCCGAGCTGCGCGCGATGATCTACGAGATCACGGGCCGCCTCTACACGCTCGAGGCGGGCGTGCCGGCGACGCCGGAGATGCGCGTCGAGGTGCCGCGCCGGCTCGAGGCGGAGCCGCTCACGCACGTCGGCCAGCACCCCGTCGTCTCGGTCTCCCACCTCGACGGCACCAAGATCCTCCTCGAGAACGACAACTGGGCGCTCCTGCGGTTCTCCGGCACCGAGCCCGTCCTGCGCATGTTCGTCGAGGCGGACTCTCCCGAGAAGGCCGCCGAGCTCCTCGAGTGGCTCCAAGGGTTCGTCACCGCCGGCGTCTGACGGCGCCCTCGCCCCACCCCGCCCCAGCCCCCCAGCCCCACCCCACGACAGGAACCAGAGCAACGATGCGCTACGGCCACTTCGACACCGCGCACGACGAGTACGTCGTCGAGCGCCCCGACGTCCCCGTCTCGTGGACGAACTACCTCGGCAGCAAGAACCTGTGCACCGTGCTGTCGCACACCGGCGGGGGGTACTCGTACTACAAGAGCTCGCAGTACGGGCGGATCACGCGCTTCCGGCAGAACGGTGTCCCGGTCGACCGGCCGGGCCACTACGTGTACCTGCGCGACGACGCGGACGGCGACTTCTGGTCGGTGTCGTGGCAGCCGGTCGGCAAGCCGTTCGTCGGCCCGGGCGAGGAGCTCGACCCCGCGGGCGGCGCGGGCCGGTGGACGACCCGGCACGGGCTCGGCTACTCGACGTTCCGTGCCGAGTACAAGGGCGTCGACGCCGAGCAGACGGTCTTCATCCCCGTGGACGACGACGTCGAGGTCTGGGACGTCCGGCTGACGAACACGACGGACGAGGTGCGCGAGCTCACCGTCGGGTCGTACGTGGAGTTCAGCTTCCACACGATCACGATCGACAACCAGAACCTGCAGATGTCGCTCTACGCGTCCGGGTCCTCCTACGAGGACGGGATCATCGAGTACGACTTCTACTACGAGCCGTGGACGTACCACTTCTTCGCGTCGAGCGAGACGCCCTCGTCGTACGACTCGCTGCGCGACAACTTCATCGGCCCGTACCGGTCCGAGGCGAACCCGATCGCGATCGAGCGCGGGCACGGTTCGAACGAGTCCGCGACGACGCAGAACCACTGCGGCTCGCTCCAGCACAAGATCACGCTCGCGCCGGGCGAGACCAAGCGCCTCGTCTACATGCTCGGCTACGGCTCGCGCGACGCGGCCGGCCGCGCGATCCAGGCGAAGTACTCGGACGTCGCGACGGTCGACGCCGAGCGCGCACGGCTCCGCGCGTTCTGGCGCGCCAAGCAGGACAAGCTGCGGATCCGCACGCCCCACGAGGGCATGAACACGATGATCAACTCGTGGACCCTCCTCCAGGCGGAGACGTGCGTGCAGTGGTCGCGCTTCGCGTCGTTCGTCGAGGTGGGCGGCCGCGCGGGCCTCGGGTACCGCGACACCGCGCAGGACGTCATGAGCGTGATCCACTCGAACCCGACGAAGACGCGCCAGCGCATCGTCGAGCTCCTGCGCGCGCAGACGGAGGCCGGGTACGGTCTGCACCTGTTCGACCCGAAGGCGTTCGACCCCGACGCCGAGAAGCTGCCCGACGTCCCGTCGCCGACGATCGTGCCCACGGTCGACCCGAAGGACCTCATCCACGGGCTCGAGGACACGTGCTCGGACGACCACCTGTGGCTCGTGCCGTCGGTCGTCGAGTACGTCAAGGAGACGGGCGACCGCTCGTTCCTCGACCTGGAGATCCCGTTCGCCGAGGGCACGCCCGCCACGGTCTACGACCACCTGGTCCGGGCGCTCGAGTTCTCCGCGCAGCAGGTGGGCCAGAACGGCGTCGCGCTCGGCCTGCGTGCCGACTGGAACGACTGCCTCAACCTCGGTGGCGGCGAGACGTCGCTCGTGACGTTCCTGCACGCGTGGGCGATCGGCGCGTTCCTCGAGATCGCCGAGCCGCTCGCCGCGGCGGGCGACGAGCGGGCCGAGGCCGACGTCGCGCGCTTCACGGCGGAGCGCGAGCGCATCGCCAAGGTCGCGGACGCCCAGCTCTGGGACGGCCGTTGGTGGATCCGCGGCTACACGCGCGACGGCGTGAAGATCGGCTCGGCCGAGAACGAGGAGGGCAAGATCTTCCTCGAGCACCAGGCGTGGCCCGTCATCGCGGGCATCACGAGCCAGGAGCGTGGCGAGGCGTCGATGGACGCGGTGCGCGAGCTGCTCGGCTCCGAGTACGGCAACCACCTCAACTGGCCCGCGTTCACCAAGGTGGACGACACGGTCGGGTTCGTCACGCGCGTCTACCCGGGCATCAAGGAGAACGCCGCGATCTTCTCGCACCCCAACGCGTGGCCGATCATCGCCGAGGCGATGCTCGGGCGCGGCGACGAGGCCGTGCAGTTCTACGACGCGATCCTGCCGTACCACCAGAACGACAACATCGAGGTGCGCGGCGCGGAGCCGTACGCGTACGTCCAGTTCCTCTACGGCCGCGACCACGAGTGGTTCGGCAAGGCGCAGAACCCGTGGCTCACGGGTACAGCCGGCTGGATGTACACCGCGGTGACCAAGTACGTCCTCGGCGTGCGCCTCGCGCTCGACGGCCTGGTCGTCGACCCGTCGATCCCGACGGACTGGGACGGGTTCGAGGTGCGCCGCGAGTGGCGCGGCGCCGTCTACGACATCGAGGTCCGCAACCCGGACCACGTGTCGAAGGGCGTGCGCTCGGTGACGGTCGACGGCGTCGAGCACGACCCGGCGACCCCGATCCCCGCGCTGCCGGAGGGCACCGAGGCGAAGGTCGTCGTCACGCTCGGCTGATCCCGCGGTCGCACCACCGGGTGCCGCCGTCACCGGTCGGTGGCGCGCGGGTGCCCGGTGGTGCCACCCTGTGCACCGAGGACCGGGCGCCCGCCCGTGCCCGCCGACAGCTCCCGAGGACGGTCACCGCCGCATGACGCACAAGATCACGCGCGGCTGGACCGTCACCAAGCCGTGGCCCGTGACCCTGCGGGACGACACGCTGGGCGGGTCGATCGTCCTGCGGCCGTTGCGCCGTCGGGACGCGAACGCGTGGATGCGCCTGCGCGCGCACAACGCGGACTGGCTGGAGCGCTGGGAGGGCACATCGCCGCGCCCGGGCGCCGGGGGAGGGCCGCCGACCTTCGCGGAGTACGTCCGCGTCCTGTCCGCGCAGGCGCGCGCCGGGTCGTCGCTGCCGTTCGCCGTCGAGCTCGACGGCGAGCTCGTCGGGCAGCTCACGGTCTCCTCCATCACGTACGGGTCGCTGTGCGGCGCGAGCATCGGCTACTGGGTGAGCGAGCACGTCGCGGGCCGGGGCGTCATCCCCACCGCCGTGGCCATGGCGACGGACTACTGCTTCGCCGTCCTCGGCCTGCACCGCATCGAGATCAACATCCGTCCGGAGAACGGCCCGAGCCTGCGCGTCGTGGAGAAGCTGGGCCTGCGCGACGAGGGCGTGCGCGAGCGGTTCCTGCACATCCAGGGGGCCTGGCGCGACCACCGCACCTTCGCGATCACGAGCGAGGAAGTCCCCGACGGGCTCCTCGCGCGCTGGCAGGCGACGCGCCGCGAGACCATCTGAGCCCACCGACACGCCGGAGCGCGTGCGGACCGTGGCCGCGCGCCTCGCCTACGGTCGGGATGTGGAATCGGCCTCGGGGATCGTCGCGCTCGCGGTGTTCCTGCTGTGGGTCGGGTTCTACGTCCCGCACCGGGTGCGTCACCGGCAGCAGCTGCTGGAGGCGCGCACGGACGACCGCTTCTCCGGTTCCCTGCGCGTCCTGGCCGTCGCCGGCCCGGGCGGCGGGGGATCGGGCGGCTGGGACGCACGGCTCGACGGTCTCGCGGCCGTCGCGTCGATCGGCCCGGGGCCGTCCGCGGACGGGGGTCGCGCCCTCCTCGGGGGAGCGGCGACGCAGGACCGGCCGGCCGGCCGGACGCACGAGGAGGAGGGAACGCACGCCATGGGGAGCACCGACAGCGCGTCACCCTCGCGCGGGGCACCGCCGCGCCGTCAGCCGGCGTCCGAGCAGTCCCGCCTCGCCCTCCTCGAGCGGCGCGCCGCCGCGGCGCGCCGCCGTCTCGCGCTCACGGTCGTGCTGCTGCTCGCGAGCGTCGCGGTGTGGGTCGTCGTCGCGCTCGGGTACCTCCCGTGGTGGGCCGGCGCGGTCCCGACGGCGTTCCTCGGGCTCGTCCTCGTGCTGGGCCGTCGTGCGGTGCTCGCCGCGCAGCGGTCCGACGCCGCGTGGCTGGCCGAGCGTCGCGCCGCCGCCCGTGCCGTGCGCGGGACCGTCCTGGGGGCGCCGCCCGCGCCCCGGGGCGCCCGTCCGCGCGTCACCGGCCGCGCCGTGCACGGCTCGCAGGTGAGCACGCAGATGATCCCGCGCGTCACGCCCCAGGACCTCGCGCGGGCGAACGCCACGGCCGCCGCGCTCTCCGGAGAGGGCCCCTTCGGAGCGTCGCCGCGCGAGCGCGTCACGGCACCGAGCACGACCACGGCCGAGGACTCCGGCTCCGAGGAGCCTGCGTCTGCGCGCGTCGGGTCGTCCGAGGCTCCGGCGGACGAGGCCGCGGAGGTCGTCGAGGTCGAGGTCGTCGACGAGGGTCGTGTGCCCTCGGGCCGTGCCTGGGACCCGGTTCCCGTGCCCCCGCCGACGTACACGATGAAGCCGACGGCCCCGCGCCGCGAGCCCGCGCCGCTCACGGCCGACGACCTCGTCTCGCCGGCCCGGGCGGGCGCCGCACCTGCGCCGGTCGCCGCGGCGGAGGTGGTCGTGGACGTGCCGTCGGGCGCGCCCGAGCCCGCCGTGGGCGACGAGCGCAAGCCGTCGACCGAGACGCTGGGCCTCGACCTCAACGAGATCCTCGCGCGCCGTCGGGCTGCGGGGCAGTAGCTCCCCCGGGGACGGCCGGTTTGGTAGACCCCGCCCCCGGGGTGCTAGTCTGTTCCTCGCTCGAGGGGCTATGGCGCAGTTGGTAGCGCGTCTCGTTCGCAATGAGAAGGTCGGGGGTTCGAATCCCCCTAGCTCCACCCTCGAAAGGGCCGCTGACACGAGTCAGCGGCCCTTTCTGCTGCTCAGGACTCGTCTCGGTCCCACCAGATCAGTCCCACCAGAACGACCAGGCGTGGGCGCCGACGAGCGCGTGGGCGTACTCGTCGAACGTGTCGTGGGCGCCCTGCCAGACGTTGTCGGGGCAGACGGCGAAGTGCTCGACGGCGAGAGCGCGGGCGTGCTCCAGGTCTCGGGGCGGTCGCGCGACGGACACGAGCAACGTGTCCGTCCCGACGCCGACGACCCGGGCACCGAAGCGCTCGGCCCACGAGCGCAGGACCGCCGAGACCAGCTCCGTGTCGTTCGTGTGGTTGCAGGGCCCGTCCCAGCGGCGAGGGTCAGGGCGCCCGCGCCGTCGGGCGCGGGAACCAGGCCGAGCCGCCACGGTCGCGGTCGGCCGTAGGGGTCGACGTCGTCCTGGAGGTGGCGGGCGAAGGCCTCGGCGAGCGCCTCCGGGTCCTCCCCGACCTGCCCGGGCCGAGCCATGCCGGGCCAGGGGCCGCTCGGCTCTCCTGCCCCGGGCACCTCGTCCGCGTCGGAGCCCGCGCCGTCCTGGAGGCCGTCCCAGAGCGACCGGAGGGCCGTCTCGGGATCGACGGCGTCGAGCACCTCCGCGGGCTCGGGGAACGACCACCGTCCGACCCACGCGTCCGGGTGGTCGTCGTCGTGCTCCAGGAGGAGAGGGACGAGGCCGGTCTGCGCGTGCGCGCCGCGCAGGCGCACCCAGACCTCGCCCGCGTCCCGGACGGGTGCGTCCGAGACCCAGAGCAGCGCCGTGCCGTGGAGCCCGGGCGGTGCCCAGTCGCCCTCGTCGGCGAGCACGAGGCGCCCGGGCGGGAGGTCGTCGGGCAGGGTGGGGAAGGTCGTGGAGCTCATGGCGCGCAACGTACGACGTCCCACCGACAGGGTGGCGCTCTTATGCTGGCCAGCGTGGCCCTCACCGAGCTCGTCCTCGTCCCCGGCGGGACGTTCCGCATGGGTTCCGACCGGCACTACCCCGAGGAGGGTCCGACGCACGACCGGGAGGTCGAGCCGTTCCTGCTGGATCGGCACGCGGTGACGAACGCGCAGTACGCGGCGTTCGTCGCGGCCACGGGGTACGTCACGGTCGCGGAGCGTGCGCTCGACGCGGCGGACTTCCCGGGGGCCGACCCGGCGGACCTCGTGCCGGGGGGTCTCGTGTTCACCCCGACGGCGGGTCCGGTCGACCTGCGCGACTGGCGGCAGTGGTGGCGGTGGCAGCCCGGGGCGTCGTGGCGTGCGCCGCAGGGGCCAGGGTCCGACGTCGACGGCCGCCCGGACCACCCGGTGGTGCTCGTCGCGTTCGAGGACGCGTCGGCCTACGCGACGTGGGCGGGGCGTCGCCTGCCGACGGAGGCCGAGTGGGAGCGCGCCGCGCGCGGCGGGCTGGACGGCGCGGAGTACGCGTGGGGCGACGAGTTCGCGCCGGGCGGGCGGCTGATGGCGAACACGTGGCAGGGCCGGTTCCCGTACCTCAACGAGGGCTGGGGCGGGACGTCGCCCGTCGGCTCCTACGAGCCGAACGCGTACGGGCTGCTGGACCTCGTCGGGAACACGTGGGAGTGGACGGTCGACACGTTCACGCCCCGCCACGTCGTCCCCGGTGCGCGCGGGCCGGACGCCGGGACGCGGCCCAACCTCCTGGCGCCGACGACGTCGCCGCAGGTCATGCGCGTCACCAAGGGCGGCTCGCACCTGTGCGCGCCCGAGTACTGCCGCAGGTACCGGCCCGCGGCCCGGTCCCCGCAGTCGGACGACAGCGCGACGACGCACCTCGGGTTCCGCTGCGCCGCGGACGCGGGCTGACGGACGACGAGGGCCCCTGCCGGTCGGCAGGGGCCCTCGTCGCGCGCGCTCGTGCCGCGCGCGGCTCACGTGGTGCGCGAGCGGTCAGCCGCAGGTGTACTCGATGCCGTTCTCGTAGTGGGTGCCCGGGCCGAGCTCGGCGCACTTCTCGACGATGGCGGACGTGGTGACGCCGATGATGATGCCGACCACGATCGAGATCACCAGCATGATGGCGCCGACGATGATGCCCGCGAGGGCGACACCGTTCTTGTAGCCGGCCTTCTTCGACTTGTTGAAGGCGACGATGCTGAGGATCAGGCCCACGATCGAGAGGCAGCCGAGGAACGACAGCACGAGGCCGACGATGCCCATCGTCTTGCCGGGGTCCTGGGCAGGGGCGGAGTAGCCGGGCGTGCCGGCCTGCGGGGCGCTGTACTGCGGCGCCTGCGGCGCGCCGTACTGGGGTGCCTGCGGGGCGCCGTACTGCGGGGCCTGCGGGGGCTGCTGCGGCTCGCCGGGCTGCGGCGCGCCGTACGCGGGCGGTCCGGAGGGCGGCGTCCCGCCGGGCTGCGGGTTCTGGTCGGGCTGGTCGGGGGTCGACATGCGATCTCCTCGGCGATGGGTTCGGGCCCGGCCAGTATGCCGGTCCGGGTCGCCCCGCGCCCCGAGCGTTCGCGGCGCGTCCCGAACGCGCGTCGCCGGACCGGCCCGCGTCCACCCGACGGGCCGACCGTCACGAGTCCCACACATCCGGGGGTCGGCGGTGCTCGTGGCGTGCGCGATGATGGGGGGCGTGAACTCTCGGAAGGTCCGATTCGTCCCTGTCGCCCTCCCCGTCGTCCTCAGTCTCGGTGCCGTCGTGGCGCTCGGTGGCTGCGCCGCGGAGAGCGCGAAGGCCGACGGGCCGTCCGCGGTCGAGACCGGGCTCGTCGCGCGCGCCGCGGAGCCGAGCGACGGCGTGCTCGTGCTCGACTCGGTCGACCCGGCGGAGCTCGCGCTGACGAGCAGCCAGGCCTTCTTCACGTCCGCACCCGTGGTCGTCCTCGCTGTCGCCGGCGACGAGGCCGCGCAGGCCACGGCGGCCGCCGCCGCGGTCGAGCTCGCGGCGCCCGTGCTCCTGGTCGGTGGGGCCATCTCCGACGGCGGCCTGCGCACGGAGCTCGCCCGGCTCGGCACCGTCGCCGTCGTCGAGGTCGGCGAGGAGGACGCGCCCCCGGGGCAGGACGACGCGGGCGAGACCCCCGAGCGCGCGACGCTGGGCGACGTCGAGGACGTCGAGCGCGTCCTGCTCGACGTGGGCGCGCTCGGTGCGGACGGGGCGCTCGACCCGCACGACCTCGACGACGTCCGTGCCGCGCTCCCCGAGCGCGGCGAGCCGGAGACGCTCACGGAGGTCCTCGCGCTCACGGAGCCGGGGAGCCTCGACGCGGCGGGCGGCCCGCAGTCCGCGGCGATCGCGACGGCGCGCGCGGCCGGGGCGGTGCCGCTCGAGGTGCCGCAGGGCGACCCGCGGTCCTCGGCGGAGGTCGTCGACGCGCTCGCGGCGGCGAAGGCGCTCGCCGTCGTGGGCATCGGGGCGAGCTTCGGGTCCGCGGAGGACCTCGCGTGGCGGCTGCGCACGGCCGAGGCCGGCGTCCTGCTCCCGAGCGGGTCCCAGCTCGTGCTCGCCGACGGGGTGCGGTACGTGGCGGTCGAGGCGGACGCGGTGACGTCGGGGCTCGTGGCGGTGGGGGAGCGGGCGATGTCCGACGCCGTCGCGCGGGCGCAGGACGCGGCGGCCTCGTACGCCCAGGCGGCCCCGGACGACGTCGTGGTCCCGGTGCTCGAGGTCCCCGCGACCCGGGCGTCGTCGAGCGCCGGGACGGACCGGGACTACTCGACGGAGATCCCGGCCGAGGAGCTGCTGCCGCTCGTGGACGCCGCCGCGACGGCGGGCGTGCTGGTCGTCCTGCGGTTCGAGCCGGGGCGAGCGACCTTCGACGAGCAGGTGGCGGAGTACGCGGACGTCCTCGCTCGCCCGACCGTCGGGGTCGCCCTCGACGTCGGCGCCCGGCGCGCCGGCGGGAGCGTCCCGGCCGGCACCGTCGAGGCGACCGAGCTGGGCGCGGCGATCGACGCCGTGGGGGAGGTCGTGCGCACGGCGGGGCTCCCGCAGAAGCTCGTCGTGCTGCAGCGCTCGGACGCGGACGCCATCCGCGACGCGGCCGGCCTCGACCTCGGGTCCGGCGAGACGGCGGTCGTGCTGCAGTCCACCTCCGGCGACGGCTACGGCGCGCGCGTCCGCGACTGGGGCGTGCTGCTCGACGGCCTGCCGCAGGGCCTGGTCGGCGGGTGGACCACCGGTTCCTCCGACCCGGCGCGCGACGTCGAGGGCGTGCTCTCGCTCGACCCGAGCCCGCGCTACGTCGCTCCCTCGCGCTGACCCGAGGCGCGTCCCGAGGCGGTTGGCCGCGCCGGGGAGACCGGGTTAGGGTGTGGCGCTCGCAAAAGCCGAATCGATTCGATCCCAGCCCCAGACGACGAGGTACCCGATGGTCTCGGTCATCCCCCAGCCCCTGCAGGTCGAGCCCGGCGCGGGCCACGTCCCCGTCTCCGCGCTGGAGGTCCACGCGTTCGGCCTCGGCCGGACCGCCCCGTGGCTCGGAGACCTGGCCGCCGGGCTCCTGAGCGGCCTCGAGGGCGTCGTCGCCACGCACGACGACCCGGCGTCGGACGGCACCGGGCCTCCCTCCGCGGCGGGCACCGCGACGGACTCCGCGGCGGGCTCCGCGACGGACTCCGCGGCGGGCTCCGCGACGGACTCCGCGGCGGGCTCCGCGACCCCCACCGCGCTCGTGCTCCGGATCGACGCGCAGGCGGGTCCCGCGGGCTCGACGAGCCCGGAGCGGTACAGCCTCGTCGTCGACGACGGCGGCGTGACCGCGACCGCGGCCGAGCCGGCCGGCCTGTTCCACGCGCTGCAGACGCTGCGGCAGCTCGTCGAGGCGCCCGGCCCGGGCGACGAGCCCGCACGGGTGCCCCACGTCGTCGTGCACGACGCGCCCCGCTACCCCTGGCGCGGCCTGTCCGTGGACCTCGCGCGGACGTTCTTCGACCTCGACGCGCTGCGCGCCGTGATCGACGTCGCCGCGGCGTACAAGCTCAACGTGCTCCACCTGCACCTCACGGACGACCAGGGCTGGCGCATCGAGTCGCCGTCCCGGCCCGAGCTCGCCAAGCTCTCCTCCGGGAGCGACACGTCCGGCGGGAAGGGCGGCCACCTGTCGCTCGCGGACTTCCGGGCGCTGCAGGACCACGCGGCGGAGCGCTTCGTGCGCGTCGTGCCGGAGATCGACGTCCCGGGCCACATCAACGCGGCGACGCACGTCTACGGGGACCTCATGCCCGACGGCGTCGCGACCGACGCGTACTCCGGCATCGAGGTCGGCTTCTCGCGCCTCACGTTCGACCTGCCCGCCACCGAGCCGTTCCTGCGCGACGTGTTCACCGACCTCGCCCACGCGACGGACGGCGAGCACGTGCACCTGGGCGGCGACGAGGTGCTGAAGATGGAGCCCGCGGAGTACGCGCGGTTCGTCGAGCTGTGCGAGCGCGTGATCCTCGAGGCCGGCAAGAAGCCGGTCGCCTGGCAGGAGGCGGCCAAGGCCCCGCTGCGCCCGGGCACGATCGTGCAGTACTGGGACACGCACCCCATGGACCTCACGTACCTCGTCGACGCCGCGAAGGCCGGGGCGCGGGTCCTCCTGTCGCCGGCGAACCGCGTCTACCTCGACATGCGGTACACGGCGGACTTCGACCTGGCCCTGGGCCAGGACTGGGCCGGCCTCGTCGAGGCGCGCGACTCCTACGACTGGGAGCCCGAGGAGGTCGTGCCGGGTCTGCCGGCCAACACGATCGAGGGCGTCGAGGCGGCCGTCTGGACCGAGCGGATCCCGACGCTCGACGCGCTGTTCACCATGCTCCTGCCGCGGCTGAGCGCCGTCGCGGAGGTCGGCTGGACCGCACCGGACCGCAAGGACTGGGACGACTACCGTCGTCGCGTGGCGCGCGAGGCGCACGGCTGGCGGCGCGCGGGGATCGCGTTCCACGAGTCGGCGCAGGTCGACTGGTGACGCGTCAGATCCAGGTCGGCAGCCACATGTGCAGGCGCCAGAACCAGTAGGGCACCTGCCACGCCGTCCAGATCGGGTAGAAGAAGACGCTGACGGCGCCGATCGTCGTGATCAGGACCGTGAGCCCCACCCGCACGCGCGCCCGTGCGACCGGGCGGTGCTCGGTGCGTTCGAGCGCGAGCGTCATCGCGTACACGAGCGTGAGCACGACCCACGGGGTGAACACGATCGAGTAGAACGTGAAGATCGTCCGCTCGGCGTAGAGGAACCACGGGGCCCACCCGGCGACGATCCCGCTGAGGACGGCGAGCGCCCGCCAGTCCTTGAGGCGGACGAGCGCCCAGAGCGCGACGAGGATCGCGAGCGCAGCCGTCCACCACAGCACGGGGTTGCCGAGCGACGTGATCGCGCGGGCGCACCGCTCGACCTCGCACCCGGCCTCGCCGGGGTCGTAGGAGCGCCAGTAGAACGACGTCGGCCGCCACTGGAGGATCCACCCGAGCGGGTGCGCCTCGTACGTGTGCTCGGACGTGAGCCCGTTGTGGAAGTCCCACATCTTGAGGTGGTACTCCCACAGCGACCGCAGCGCGGGCGGGAGCCACGGGACGCCCTCGCCGGGGTGCTCGAGCGCCCACTGGCGCATGTACGCCCCGGGGGTGCGGAACCACGACGTCCACGCGCCGAGGTAGGCGAGCGCCGCGGTCGGGAGCATGACCAGCGCGGCGGGGATCGCGTCGCGCACGAGCGCGTCCTCCCACCAGCGCCCGACGCCCGCGGTGCGCCGCGCCGTCGCGTCCCACAGCACCGACACGACGGCGAAGACGGCGAGGAAGTACAGCCCGGACCACTTGACCCCGCACGCGAGGCCCAGCGCGACGGCCGCCGCGAAGCGCCACCACCGCCACCCGAGACCCGGCCCGTAGCGTCCGATCGTCCCGCCGGCGTCGAGGATCGCGCCGCAGCGGTCGGCGAGCCGCCGCCGCGCCTGCTCGCGGTCGAGGAGCAGGCACCCGAACGCGACGAGCACCCAGATCATGAGCATGTTGTCGAGCAGGCCCGTGCGCGAGTGCACGATCGCCTCGCCGTCCACGGCCATGAGCGCGCCCGCGACGATCCCCATCGCGGTCGACGCGAACAGCCGTCGCGCGATCCGCGCCACGAGCACGACGGCGACCACCCCGACGACCGCGGACGCGATCCGCCACGTCCACGGGTTCTCGGCACCGCCGAAGAACCTCATGCCGAGGGCGATCATCCACTTGCCGAGCGGCGGGTGGACCACGTAGTCGGCCGTCGGGAGGAACGAGCTCACGTCCCCCGCCTCGAACGCCGGGTTGGGCTCCTCGGGCCAGTCGGCCTCGTACCCGACCTGGAGCAGCGTCCACGCCTGCTTGACGTAGTACGTCTCGTCGAACACGAGCGTGCCGGGCCGGCCGAGGTTCCACAGCCGCAGCACCGCCGCGACCGCGGCGACGATCGCGACCCCGAGCCACCCCCACAGGCGGTCGTGCGCGGTCGCCCCCAGAGCCAGACGGCGCGGCCCGAGCAGCGCGAGCAGGAGACGCTCGCGGTGCGTCAGGTCGGACGCGGCGTCGTGCTCGAGACCCGCGGCCTCGTCGGCCCGCTCGCCCGGCGACTCGCCCGGTGACGCGCCCGGCGACTCGGCGGCCGGGTCGTCCGACGGGTCGGGCGCCTCGGCGTCGGGCGGCGGTCGGGTCCCGGCGTCGTCCGAACGGTCGTCGGGGGCGGCGGACGCGGGCCGGGGCCCGGGGTGCGCGTCGGCGGGCGGCTGGGACACGCTGGCCATCGTAGGGGCACCCGGGTGTGGAACCCTGGGAGCCATGTCCTCCTCGACCGACGTGCCCGACGCCGACCGGCCCACGACCCCGCGGGAGGCCGGGCACCTGGTGCTGGGCGGCACCCCGATCGGCAACGCGGAGGACGCGAGCCCGCGGCTGCGGCGCCTGCTCGCGGAGGCCGACGTCGTCGCGGCGGAGGACACGCGCCGGCTGCACGCGCTCGCGGGCCGGCTGGGCGTGCAGGTCGGCGGGCGCGTCCTCAGCTTCCACGAGCACAACGAGACCGACCGTGCGGACGACCTGCTCGACGTCGTCGACGGCGGCGGGACGGTGCTCGTCGTCTCGGACGCGGGGATGCCGAGCGTGTCGGACCCGGGCTTCCGCGTCGTCGCGCGCGCGGTGGAGCGCGGGGTCCCGGTGACGACGGCGCCCGGGCCGAGCGCGGTGCTCACGGCCCTCGCGCTCTCGGGGCTCCCGACGGACCGCTTCTGCTTCGAGGGGTTCCTGCCGCGCAAGGCGGGCGACCGGTCGCGCGCGCTCGCCGCGCTCGTCGACGAGCCGCGCACGCTCGTGTTCTTCGAGGCGCCGCACCGCGTGGCGGAGACGCTCGCCGCGATGGCCGAGGCGTTCGGTGCGGACCGCCCGGCCGCCGTCGCGCGCGAGCTCACCAAGACCTACGAGGAGGTGCTGCGCGGCCCCCTCGCCGAGCTCGCGGAGCGCTCGGCCGAGGAGCAGCTCCGGGGGGAGATCTGCGTCGTCGTGGGCGGGGCGCCGCCGCGCGGCCCCGTGCCGCTCGCCGAGCTCGTGCCGCACGTCCTCGCGCGCGTGGACGGCGGGGAGCGGCTCAAGGACGTCGTCGCGGACGTCGCCCAGGACGCCGGCGTGCCCAAGCGCGACCTCTACGCCGCGGCCCTGGAGGCGCGCCGCCGCTGACCGGCCGCCAGCGCCCCGGCGCCGTCAGCGCCCGACGGCGGTGCTCGGCTCCAGCGCGACCCCGGCCGCCGCGAGCTCGTCGCGCGCCGCGGCGCCCAGCTCGGGCGTGACGGGCACCGTGAGGTCGGTGAGGACCCGGGTGTCGAGCCCGAGCGCGTGGGCGTCGAGCGCCGTCGCGCGCACGCAGTGGGACTCGGCGATGCCGACGACGTCGACCGCCTCGATCCCCGCGTCGCGCAGGACGTCCGCGAGCGGCCGGCCGCCGACGTCGACCCCCTCGAACCCGGAGTACGCGGCCTGGTACTCGCCCTTCTTGACCCCGGCGTCGGGCGCGAGGTCGGCCAGCGCGGGGTGGAGCTCGGCGTTCGGGGTGCCCGCGATGCCGTGCGGGGGCCACGTGTCGACGAAGTCGGGCTGCGGGCTCCAGTGCTCGCCCGGGTCCACGTGCCAGTCCTGGGTCGTGACGACGAGGTCGTAGGCGTCGCGGTGCTCGCGCGCGTGGTCGGCGATGCGCTGCGCGACGGCGTTCCCGCCCTCGACCCCCAGCTCGCCGCCCTCGCAGAACGTGGGCTGGACGTCGACGACGATCAGCGCGCGGCGCGGCGCGGAGGTGCTCTCGCTCATACGCCCACTCTGCCACGGCAGGGATGGTCGGGAGGATTGACTGACCGGTCGACCGATCAGTAGGTTCTCCGCGGGGGGCAGCAGCCTCACCTCACGATGACGAGAGGAGAGACATGTCAGTCATGACGAGCGACGTCCAGCGCGTCGCGCACGACGAGGTCGAGCACCGGGAGGCGCGTCGACCGAGGCAGGGCCGCGTCCGCAGGGCGTTCATCGGTGCGACCCTGAGCCTCGGGCTCGTCGCGGCCGGTGCGACCGCTGCGTACGCGACCCGGGTCTCGGCCGGTGGCGGGATCTGGGACTACGGCGTCACGAGCCTGACCGCGAGCTACAACTGGTCGGACTACTACCACTCCTCGCGCGTGCACGGATCGAGCGTGACGGGCGACTCGGGCCTCGCGCGCTCGCTGTGCCGTGGCGGCGGGAGCTGGGCGACCGCCCGCGCGTGGGACAGCAACCCGTTCCGCATCGACAAGGCGTACTGGCGCCACTGCTGAGCGCTGCGCCGAGCGAACCCGGTCCCGGTCGCGCACTCGGCGCGACCGGGACCGGACGGCTGCCCGAGCACGGCACGAGCTGAGGAGAGCATGGCGTGAGGAGTCGAGGGATCCGGCTCGCGTACGCGATCCTGGCGGTGTACGCGTCGCTCGCGGCGTTCCTGTTCCTGCGCGCGATGGACGACCTGGGGCCGCTCGGCGCCACCGACATCCTCGTCGTGAGCGGGGAGGCGCCGACGTCGTCGAGCGCCCACGTGGTCGAGACGATCGAGCAGGTCGCCGCGCAGCACCGCGTGAACGTCGTGCGCTTCGTCGAGGACCTGCACGACCCGGCCCGGTCCCGGCACCTGTATCTCACGGTCGGCAACCCCGGCCTCGCCTCGGGCGCGTGGCTCGAGGACGGGTACCCGGCGTTCAGCCAGGACGTGCGGACAGCCGTGCACCCCCTGGCGGAGCGCGCGGACGTGGACCCGCGCGGGCACTACTTCACGTTTGGCGACCCCGCTGCGACGCCGATCCTCGCGGAGGCCCTGCGCGCGCAGGGGTACGTCGTCGAGACCCGGACCTACTACGCGCCGCCGCAGATCCTCGGGTGGCTCGTGACGCAGCCGCTGGCGCTCAGCGCGCTCGTCGCCGCCCTGCTCGTGGTCGTGGTCGTGGCCGCGAGCGTGCTGACGAACGTCCGCGGCTACGCGGTCCAGCGGCTGCACGGCGTGCCGCCGGCCCTGATCCTCGGCCGCGACCTGCGCAGGTCCCTCCCGGCGCTGGCCGTCACGCTCGTCGCCGTCGCGCTCGTGGACGCCGGACTGCTCGCCCTGTACAACGGCGGGGCGCAGTGGCGGACGTTCGCTGCCGCGGCGGGAGTCCTGACCGCCACCTTCGTGCTCCTCGCGCTCGTCACGCACGTGCTCGCGCTCGCGCTCGCGGCCGAGCGGCCCGTCCTCGAAGCGCTCAAGGGCAGGCTGCCGGCCCGGGCGACCGGCGTCGCGGTGTACCTCGTGCGGACGCCGGCCCTGCTCGTCACGATCGCCGCCGTCGTGGCGACGAGCGTCGCCGCCGTCCAGCTCGCCGGGCAGAGCGCGGCGAGCGGACGCTGGACGGCGGCGGGGGAGGGAGTCCACATCCTCTTCACGCCGAACCTCTCCCAGGAGGAGTTCGACGCGCTCGCCGTCCCCGCGGGCGAGTGGCTGCTGGCCGCCGAGGCCGACGGGGACGTCGTCCTCGCGGGTCAGGGCGAGGTCTCCTGGGGACGAGGGCTGCCGGGGCAGCACGACTCCCTCCTGGTCAACAACGCCTACCTCGCGCAGCAGGACGTCAGCGACGCCGACGGCGAACGGATCGTCGAGCTTCCCGAGGACGTGGTGACGGTCCTGGTCCCGAGCCGGTACGAGGACGCGACCGCGTCGATCGTCGACGACGTGCGGTACTGGCTCGACGGGTTCTCGCGGGGCGCCCAGGACGTCGAGGTCCGCACCCGTGTGCTCGCGCCGGACCAAGAGCTGTTCACCTACGGTGCCGCCGACCGGCCGAACCAGTCCGTCCTGGTGCGCGACGGGGTCGCGGTCGTCGTGAACGGTGGGTCCGGGATCTTCGCGCCCGACGACTTCACCTCGCTCGGGACGAGGCAGGGGCTCGTCGTCACCGACGCCGCGACGGCGCGTGACGGGCTGGCGTCGGTCGGTGCGCAGGAGATCGCGATGGCGTACCAGCCGGTCGCGCTCGCCGCGGCGCAGGAGCACGCGGCGCTCGTGAACGACACCCGCCTCCAGGTGTTCAACGCCGTCGCCGCGCTCGCGGTGCTGCTCGGCACCTCCGTCGCCGTCGCGCAGGTCTCGACGCGCAAGAACGCCCAGTCGATCTTCGCCCGGCACATCAGCGGGTGGGGCTTCGTCCGCACGCACCGCGGTCTGCTGGCGGCCGAGCTCGCGCTGGCGCTGGCCGTCGTGGCGTGGTCGGTGTGGACCACGGTCGCGGGGCTCACCGCCACCGTCCGCCCCGGGGCGGACCCGACGACCTCGCAGGCGCTCGTCCTCGGCGCCTGGCGGCCGGCGCTCCTCGCCGCCGTCGTCGCGGTGAGCCTGGCCACGCTCGTGGGCGCGCTCGCGGTCCTCGGCCGCCGTCTCGTCCGTACCCGATCCTCGGAGGCTTGACCATGACCGGACCGACGACCCTCGTGGTCGACGACCTCAGCAAGGCCTTCGGCCGTCGCACCCTGTGGGAGGGCCTGTCGTTCACCGTGGCGCCCGGGAGCATGGTGGCGCTCACGGGCCGCAGCGGATCGGGCAAGTCGACGCTCCTCAACTGCATCGGTCTGCTCGAGCCCGTGACCGCGGGACGGATCGTCGTGGACGGGACCGACCTGACCAGGCTCGGGCGCCGCCGGACCCGGCAGTTCCGCCGGGACGCGCTGGGGTACCTCTTCCAGAACTACGCACTGGTCGACAACGCGTCCGTCGACGAGAACCTCGCCATCGCCGCCCGCGGACGCAGGGCGAGCCGGCGGACGACGTTCGAGGCCGCGCTCGAGCAGGTCGGGCTCGCGGGCCGCGGCGGGGAGCCGGTGTACCAGCTCAGCGGCGGGGAGCAGCAGCGTGTCGCGCTCGCACGGCTGGTCGTCAAGGACCCGTCCGTCGTGCTGGCCGACGAGCCCACCGGCGCCCTCGACCACGACAACGCCGAGATGGTCGTCTCGTCGCTCCGGTCGTTCGCCGAGGGTGGCGCGACCGTCGTCATCGCGACCCACTCCGAGCAGGTGGCCTCGGCGTGCGACCGTCGCATCGACCTCGACGGGGTCCGCGCGGGCGGGTTGACGACCTCGATCGGTGCGTGACGCGCGCGGCGACGTCATCTCGTAGCCTGGCGCAGGGGGAACGATCCAGGACGACGTGAAGAGGTGCCGTGCCCCCGACCACCCGCAGCGAGCAGAAGGCGGCGACCCGCCGGAGGATCCTCGAGGTCGCCGCGGCGCACTTCGCCGCGAAGGGCTACGCCGCGACGTCGCTGAACGACCTCTCCGCGGCGCTCGGCCTCACCAAGGGCACGATCTTCTTCCACTTCAGCTCCAAGGCGGAGCTCGCCCGGGCGATCTCCGAGGACGTCGCCGAGCAGTGGGCCCCGCTGCTCGCGGCGCACGAGGAACGAGGGACCCGGGGCCTGGCCGCGCTCGTCGACGCGTCGCGCCAGGTGGCGACCTTCTACCAGGAGAGCGCGGTGTTCCGCGCAGCCTCCCGACTGCGGCTCGAGGCCGAGAACATCGACGCGGACCTCCCGGTCCCGTTCGTCGGCTGGATCGACCTGGCGCGGACGTACCTCGCGCAGGCGGCCGCCGACGGCGAGCTCGTCGAGGGCGTCGACGTCGACGAGACGGCGTGGCACGTCGTCGCCTGGTTCGAGGGGGTGCAGACGGTGTCGACCCACCTCGCGCACCTGGACGACCTCACGGCCCGGGTCGAGGGCCTGTGGCGGATCCTCCTGCGCGCCGTCGCGCGCGACCCGGACGGTGTGCTCGGCGCGCGACAGGCCTGACCGCCGCGTGACGTGGCGGGTGGGAGGTCGCGGTGCGACAGTGGACGGACCCGCCGACGAGCACGGAGGTCCCCGTGAGCGACCAGGAGTCGACACCGTCCGGTCCGCCGGAGCGCCCGATCGGGTACTGGATCAAGCTCGTCGACCGGCTCATCGACGAGAGCTTCGACGACGTGTTCCAGCACTCGGGGCTCACGCGCCGGCACTGGCAGGTGCTCACCACGATCCGGGACGGCGTGAGCGAGGAGACGAGCGTCGACGGCGTGCTGTCGCCGTTCACGGGCGCCGCGCCGGGGGTGGGTCACGGAGCGAGCGCCGTGACGGCCGAGATCGACGACCTCGTGCGTCGTGGCTGGGTCGCGCGGGACGGCGCGGGCAGCCTGTCGGTGACCGTCGCCGGCAACCACGCCTACCACGACCTGCTCGATGCCGTGTCGGTCTCGCGCGAGCGGGTCGCGGACGGTATCAGCCGCGCGGAGTACGCGCAGACGGTCGCGACGCTCGAGCGCATGGCGCGCAACCTCGGCTGGGACGGCTGAGCGCCGCTCCCCACGGCGGCCCGCCGCCACGACGCCGCGACGAGACACGACGCGCGGCGTCCCGCAGCAGGCGTACCCTGCGAGACCCGCGACCCGTGCGCACCCCGCGCCCGGGCGTCCCGCACAGAGCAGGAGCACTGCGATGGAGTTCCGCCGGATCCCCGGTCTGCCGCCCTACGTCTTCACCATCATCGACGGGCTCAAGATCGAGGCACGCCGAGCGGGCCGCGACGTCGTGGACCTCGGCTTCGGCAACCCGGACCTGCCCAGCCCGCAGGTCGCCGTCGACAAGCTCGCCGAGGCCGCGCAGAACTCGCGCAACCACCGCTACTCCGCGTCGCGCGGCATCCCCAAGCTCCGCGAGGCCGTCGCGGGCCTGTACCAGCGCCGCTTCGGCGTGAGCCTCGACCCGGACACCGAGATCATCTCGACCATCGGCGCCAAGGAGGGCTTCAGCCACCTCATGTGGGTGCTGCTGCAGCCGGGCGACGTCGCGCTCGTCCCCACGCCGAGCTACCCCATCCACATCTGGGGCCCCTACTTCGCGGGCGCCGACGCGCGCCAGGTCCCCATCGGCGACGGGACCGACGCCGCGGGGTACATCGACCGCATCATCGAGGCCTGGGAGCTGGGCTGGCCCAAGCCGCGCGTCGTCGTCCTGTCGTTCCCGCACAACCCGACGACGACGGTCGCGACCAAGGAGGACCTGCAGCGCCTCGTCGACTGGGCGCGGGACAAGGACGTCGTGCTCGTGCACGACCTCGCCTACGCGGACATGACGTTCGACGGGTTCGAGCCGCCGTCGATCATGCAGTGCGAGGGCGCGCGCGAGGTCGCGGTCGAGCTGTACTCCATGACGAAGTCGTTCTCCATGGCGGGCTGGCGCGTCGCGTTCCTCGTGGGCCGCCGCGACGTCGTCGGCGCGCTCGCCAAGCTCAAGAGCTACCTCGACTACGGCACGTTCCAGCCGATCCAGATCGCCGCGACCGTGACGCTCAACGAGGCGACGGAGTTCCCGCAGGAGATCTCGTCGGTGTACGAGTCGCGTCGCGACGCCCTGCACGACGGCCTGCAGCGCATCGGCTGGGACATCCACAAGCCCGGCGGCACGATGTTCGCGTGGGCCCGGATCCCCGAGCCGTACCGCGACATGGGCTCGATCGAGTTCGCGACGCACCTCGTCGAGGAGTGCGACGTCGCCGTCTCCCCGGGCGTCGGGTTCGGCCCGGGGGGCGACGAGTTCGTGCGGTTCGCGCTCATCGAGAACGAGCACCGCATCGGCCAGGCGATCCGCGGCCTCAAGCGCGGCCTGACCCGCCTCTGACGGTCGGCGCCTCGCCTCGTGCGACGGCGCCCGCGGCGCGCGACGATGGGCGCATGCCCACGGACCGGTCGACCGCGCGTCGGGCGAGGTCCGCTGCCGTGGTGGGGACCGCCGTCGTGCTGCTGGCGGCGTGCACGCCCGACGACGGCCCGGAACCCGCACCGGGGCCGTCGGTCACGACGGCCACCGCCGAGCCGAGCGAACCCGCGGAGTCGAGCGCGCCGGCGCCCGAGCCCGGTCTCGCCGTCGTGCCCGAGGTGCGGGTGGACGTGACGGAGGTGGCGACCGGGTTGCCCGCGCCGTGGGGGCTCGCGGCGCTCGCGGACGGGACGCTGCTCGTCTCGCTGCGCGACGAGCGCGGCCTGGTCGTCGTGGACCCGGCGTCGGGCGCCGTCGAGCCCGTCACGGGCCCGGGTGCGGACGACCTGCGCGACGGTACGGTCGCCACGGGCGAGTCGGGCCTGCTCGGGGTCGCGGTCGGGCCCGAGGGCAGCGCGGCGCCGGGGGAGGTTTTCGTCTACCGGACCGCCGACGGCGGCAACGAGGTCCTGCGGGGGACGCTCGCCGACCGCGAGCTGTCGGCCCTCACCCCGATCCTGCAGGGCGTCCCCGCGGCGTCCACGCACGACGGCGGCCGGCTCGCGTTCGGGCCCGACGGCTTCCTCTACGTGACGACGGGCGACGCGCAGCAGCGCGGCACGGCGCAGGTCGCGGGCGCGCTGAACGGCAAGATCCTGCGCCTGACGGTGGACGGCGCGCCCGCGCCGGGGAACCCGGACCCGGCCTCGCCGGTGTGGAGCCTGGGGCACCGCAACGTCCAGGGCGTCGCGTGGGACGTGACGGGCCGCATGCTCGCGTCGGAGTTCGGCCAGGACACGTTCGACGAGCTCAACGTCGTCGTGCCGGGCGGGAACTACGGCTGGCCGGAGGTCGAGGGGGTCGGCGGCGCGGCGTCGGGGTTCGTGGACCCGGTGGCGACGTGGTCGACGTCGGACGCCTCGCCGAGCGGGCTGGCCGTGACCCGCGAGGGCGCGTACCTGGCGGGGCTGCGGGGCCAGGCGCTGTGGCGCGTGCCGTTCGCGACGCCCGACGGCGGGACGTCGGCCGACGCGTTCGGCCCGCCCCAGGCCGTGCTCACGGACCGGGGTCGGCTGCGCGCCGTGCTGGTGGACCCGGCGACGCCGCTCGGGGCCGACGGGAGCTCCGTGCTGTACGTGCTGACCAACAACACCGACGGGCGCGGGGACCCGCGTGACGGCGACGACCGGCTGCTGCGGGTCGCGGTGACGCCCGCGGCGTGAGGCCGCCGCGAGTCCGCGGGTTGTCGGGGGATCGCTGTCGCGAGATCGGCCCGAGCGTTCGAGATCGACCTTCGGGAGGTCGATCTCGAGCCGGGCGGGTCGATCTCGGCGGTTGTGCGGGCTGAGCAGGTGGTTTGGAGTGTGATAACGAATCGGTTACGGTCGAGTGTCTCGCGTTGCCGCTCACCGGGGACAGGTGTAATGGCCGGCCGTGGGGCGCGGTCTTCGTCGAGCACCCAGGGTGCCAGGAGCCCGCAGGACGGCCGGATCGGCTGGTCGAAACCGGGTGACGCCCGCGCCGCGGTGCGGAGCGCCCCGGGGCGCGCGTGCGCCGTCGACCCCCGTGCCCGGGACCCCCGACGACTTGGACCAGAGTGCACAACCCCTTCCGCTTCCGCGCGCCCCAGAACCGTGACGTCGAGACCACGACCTCGGACGTCGCCCCCGTCGAGACCACCCCGGAGACCTCCGAGACGCCCAGCCGTCGCGCCGCCCGCACCGCGCGGACCCTGCGCGCGACCCGCCGGCGCCGCTGGTCGATCGTCGGTGCGGCGACCGCCGTCGTGCTCGTCGGCTCGGGCGCCGTCGCCTACGGCGAGGCCAGCAAGACCGTGACGATCGACGTCGACGGCGAGGTGATGACCGTCAGCACGCTCGCCGGCTCGGTCTCCGGCGCGCTCGACGCCGCCGGCGTCGACGTCGGCACGCGCGACCAGGTCGCGCCCGACCCCGGGTCGGCCCTCGACGACGGCGACGAGGTCGTGGTGCGCCTCGGCAAGAAGGTCACCGTCCAGACCGACGGCGAGCAGTCCGACGTCTGGCTCACCGCGCTCGACGCGGACGAGGCGCTGGAGACCCTCGCCGAGCGCGGCGGCGACGTGCGGCTCGTCGCGTCGCGGTCCGGCGAGCGCGCGTCGCTCGACCTGCGCCTCGACACCGACGGCCCGGTGAACGTCGTCGCCGACGGCGGGACCACGGTCGCCCCCGACGGCAGCATCGGCATCCCCGCGATCCTCGAGCAGCAGGGCATCGAGCTCGGCGAGCTCGACCGCGTGAGCGTCCAGCGCGTCGACGCACCCGAGCCCGGCGCGCCGACGGTCTCCCTCGTCGTCCAGCGCGTCGTCGTCGAGCAGCAGCAGACGACGACGCCCGTCCCGCACGGGACCGTCCAGCAGCCCGACGACTCGAAGTACACCGACGAGTCCGCCGTCGCCCAGGCCGGGGCCGACGGCGTGACCACGACGACGTTCGAGGTCACCCTCGTGGACGGCGTCGAGGAGTCGCGCGAGCAGCTCTCCGAGGAGGTCACGACCGCGCCCGTGGACGAGGTCGTCGTCACCGGGACGCAGGAGCGTCCGAAGGACCCGCGCGCGATCGGCCAGGCCATGGCTGCCGCGCGCGGCTGGACCGGGTCGCAGTGGACGTGCCTCGAGAAGCTGTGGACCAAGGAGTCCAACTGGAACCCGACGGCGGACAACCCGACGTCGAGCGCCTACGGCATCCCGCAGTCGCTCCCCGGCTCGAAGATGGCGAGCAAGGGCGCCGACTGGGCGACCAACCCCGCGACGCAGATCGCGTGGGGCCTGGACTACATCGCCGGCTCGTACGGCTCGCCCTGCGGCGCGTGGTCCCACTCGCAGGCGACCAACTGGTACTGAGCACGAACCTCCCGAGCCGACCGGCTCCGGACGGGCCCGCGACCTCCGAAGTCGCGGGCCCGTCGTCGTCCCCGGTTCCTCGGCAGGCTCTGCACGCCGTCGCCACCGGGGTGAGCGACCGGCCCGATAGCGTCCGCGGCGTGGGAGGACGGGGAGAGAGCGGGAGCGACGGGCGCGTGCGCGCGCTTCTCGTGCCCGCGACGGCGCTCCTCCTCCTCGTCGTGTCGGTGGCAGCGGTCGGCGGGGTGCTGCTGGGGCGAGCCCTCGAACGCTCGGTGCCGGCCGCCGAGGACGGGTGGCGCGCGTGGCGCGGGGTGGACGAGGACGACGAGCGGTACGTCGCCGACCTGGTCGCGGACGTCGAGTCCTGGCCTCGTGTGGACGACGTGGCGGAGCCCCCACCGATCCGCCGTGGGCTCTTGGACCGGGTCGTACGTGTCCCCGTGGTGGTCACCGTCGCGGAGACGTTGACCGACGCCGACGCCGACTCTCTGGGCGAGCGGATCTGCGGCGCGACGAACGCCGCGAGCGTCCACGGCTTCGACGTCTCGTTCCGTCTGGAGCGCGCCGACGTCGCGGTGGTCGTCGACTGTCGAGAGGTCGCCCAGGCTGCCGAGACGACGGCAGCGCTGAAGGAGGCCTTCGTCGACCCCCGTGGTGGTGCGAGCGACGGCTGACGACGGACGGCCCGGCCCGGTGGCAGCACGACGGGAGTCCAGGGTCCCGAGACGCCCCCGCGGAGCGCGCCGCGGCCCGACTAAGATCGGGCACCATGACCCACATCCTCTCGGCCGTGGCGTGGCCGTATGCCAACGGGCCGCGCCACATCGGCCACGTCGCAGGTTTCGGTGTCCCGTCGGACGTCTTCAGCCGGCACATGCGCATGGCGGGTCACGACGTCCTCATGGTCTCGGGCACCGACGAGCACGGCACGCCCATCCTCGTGCAGGCGGACAAGGAGGGCGTGACGCCGCAGGAGCTCGCGGACCGGTACAACCGCGTCATCGTCGAGGACCTGCACCAGCTCGGGCTGTCGTACGACCTGTTCACCCGGACCACGACGCGCAACCACTACGCCGTCGTGCAGGAGATGTTCCGCACGGTCCACAAGAACGGGTACATGGTCGAGCAGACGACCATGGGCGCGATCTCGCCGTCGACCGGCCGCACGCTGCCCGACCGCTACATCGAGGGCACCTGCCCCATCTGCGGCTACGACGGCGCGCGCGGCGACCAGTGCGACAACTGCGGCAACCAGCTCGACGCGATCGACCTCATCAACCCGCACAGCCGCATCAACGGCGAGACGCCCAAGTTCGTCGAGTCGAACCACTTCTTCCTGGACCTGCCCGCGTTCGTCGACGCGCTGGGGGACTGGCTGCGCACGCGCACCGCGTGGCGCCCGAACGTCCTGAAGTTCTCGCTCAACCTGCTCGACGACGTGCGCCCGCGCGCCATGACGCGCGACATCGACTGGGGCATCCCGGTCCCGCTGGAGGGCTGGGAGTCCAACCCGAGCAAGCGCCTGTACGTGTGGTTCGACGCGGTCATCGGCTACCTCTCGGCATCGATCGAGTGGGCGCGGCGCAGCGGCGACCCCGACGCGTGGCGCGCGTTCTGGAACGACCCCGAGGCCCGCTCGTACTACTTCATGGGCAAGGACAACATCACGTTCCACTCCCAGATCTGGCCGGCCGAGCTGCTCGCCTACGACGGCCGGGGGAGCAAGGGCGGGGCGCCGGGCCCGTACGGGAACCTGCAGCTCCCGACGGAGGTCGTGTCGAGCGAGTTCCTCAACGTCGAGGGCCAGAAGTTCTCCTCCTCGCGCGGCGTGGTCATCTACGTCCGCGACATGCTGGCCCGCTACCAGCCGGACGCGTTCCGCTACTACGTCGCGTCGGCGGGCCCGGAGACGCAGGACGTCGACTTCACGTGGGCGGACTTCCAGCGCCGCACGAACGACGAGCTCGTCGCGGGCTGGGGCAACCTCGTGAACCGCACGGCGAACCTGGTGCACAAGAACTTCGGGGCCATCCCGGAGCCGGGCCAGCGCCAGCCGATCGACGAGGGCGTCCTCGCGACGACGACGACCGCGTTCGGGCGCGTGGGCGAGCTCATCGCGACGCACCGTCAGCGCGCCGCCGTCGCGGAGGCGATGAAGACGGTGGGCGAGGTGAACAAGTACGTGTCGGACACCGAGCCGTGGAAGCTCAAGACCGACCGGGACCGGCTCGCGACCGTGCTGCACACCGTGACCCAGGCGGTGAGCGACCTCAACACGATCCTGTCGCCGTTCCTGCCCCACTCGGCGCAGCAGGTGCACGAGGCGTTCGGCGGCACGGGCACGTTCGCCGCCCAGCCGCGCATCGACGAGGTGACCGACCTCGACGACGACTCGCGCCGCTACCCGATCATCACGGGCGACTACTGCGCCGAGGGCCTGGCGACGTGGGAGCCGAAGGCCGTCGTGCCGGGCACCCCGGTCGGCAAGCCGACGCCGGTGTTCACCAAGCTCGACGACTCGATCGTCGAGGAGGAGCTGGACCGCCTGCGCGAGACCGCCTGACCGTGGCGAAGCAGCGCGAGCGCGGGTGGCCGCCGGACCCGGAGCCGCTCCCCGTCCCGGTGGTGGACAACCACACGCACCTCGACTCGATCGCCCACGTCCTGCCCGACGACGTCCCCGTCCCGAGCGTCGCTGACCACCTCGCACAGGCGGCGGCCGTGGGCGTGGACCGGGTCGTGCAGGTCGGCTGCGACCTGCCCGCGGCCCGCTGGACCGACGCGCTGCTGCGCGGTGACCTCGCGGCGTGGGGGACGACGTCGGCCGCCGAGCATGCGGTTACCCCGGCTGAGCATGGGGTTCCGGCCCGTCCGGGGGGCGTGACGGGAGACAACCCCATGCTCGGCGTGGGGCCGGGCGGCGTGGGGCGGCTGGTCGGGGCTGTTGCGATCCATCCGAACGAGGCCGTGCTGCACGGCGGGGTGCGGGAGGTCGGGCCGGACGGGCTCTTGCCCGACCCGCAGGCGCACCACGACGTCCCGCTCGACGACGCCGTCGCCGAGATCGCCGCGATCGCGCGCGGCAACGACCGCGTGCGGGCGATCGGCGAGACGGGGATGGACCTGTTCCGTACAGGGTCGCAGGGCGAGGCTGTACAGCGTGAGGCGTTCCGCGCGCACGTCGCGCTCGCCAAGGAGCTGGGGCTCGCGCTGCAGATCCACGACCGCGACGCCCACGCCGAGGTGCTCGACGTGCTCGCGCGGGACGGTGCCCCCGAGCGGACGGTCTTCCACTGCTACTCGGGCGACGCGGCGATGGCCCGGTTCTGCGCGGAGCAGGGCTGGTACCTGTCCTTCGCCGGCCCGGTGACGTTCCGCGCGAACGACGAGCTGCGGGCCGCCCTGCGGGAGGTGCCGCTCGGGCAGGTCCTGGTCGAGACGGACGCGCCGTACCTCACGCCGCACCCCTACCGGGGCCGTCCCAACGCCCCGTACGTGCTGCCGACGACGGTCCGTACCGTCGCCGAGGTGGTGGACCTGCCGCTCGCGGACGTCTGCGCGCGGCTCGCCGCGACGTCGGTCGCGGTCTACGGGCCCTGGTGACGCAGGCACGACGGAGGGGGACCCGTCGCCGCGCGTCACCGCCCGTTCCGGGGCGAACCGGAGGTTTCGTCCTGGGTCACGTTTCGGCTACGGTCAGGTCCGTGCGTCGCGCGCCGTGCGCCGACGACGTGCCCCACCTCGCCCTCGGCGCTCGCCGAGGGCCGCTTCCCAGAAGGGACCGCGCGCGTGCTCGCACCTGACGGAACCGGTCGCCGGCGCCTGCAACGGCTGGCGGCCCGGGGCGTCGTCGTCGCGAGCCTCGTGGTCGTCACGGGTGCGTTCGCCTCGCTCCAGAAGAGCGTCACGCTCGACGTGGACGGCGAGCTGTACGACGTCTCCGCGTACGGGCGCACGGTCGCCGAGGTGCTCGACTACCAGGACGTCACGGTCGGCGCGGAGGACCTCGTCGAGCCGGGCCTGACGGACTCCGCGCACGACGGCGGCACGATCGTCGTCCGGACGAGCCACGACGTGACGATCGAGATCGACGGTCAGGTCCAGACGATCTCGACGACGGCGCGCACCGTCGGGGAGCTCCTCACCTACCTCGGCCCGCGCGCCGAGGGGGCCGTGACCGAGGTGTCCCGCACCCAGGCGCTCGGTCGCGACCCGATCCGGGTCTCCACGCTCAAGACCGTGCACGTCGCCGTCGACGGCGCGGTCATGCCCATCACGACGGCGGAGCCCACGGTGCGCGGTGTCCTCGCCACGGCCGGCATCGTGCTGGCCGAGGGCGACAGCACGTCCGCGCCCCTCGACGCGGCGGCCGTGGACGGGATGCTCGTCCTCGTGAGCCGAGCCGCCGCGTCGGCCACGACGGTCACCGAGGTGCTGCCCTTCACCACGGAGGAGGTCGAGGACCCGAACCTGCCGAAGGGGCACCGGGTCGTCGTCCAGTCCGGCCGCGTGGGCGAGGCGACCACGACGTACGCCGTCCAGACCCTCGGCGGCGCCGAGGTGTCGCGCACCGTCCTCACGCGCACGGTCACGACGGAGCCGCGCAACGAGATCATCAAGGTCGGGACGATGGACATCTCGGTCTCCGTGGACCCCGGCTCGGCGCGGGCGATCGGCCGCTCGCTCGCGGCCCAGCGCGGCTGGGGCGACGACGAGTTCACGTGCCTCGACAAGCTGTGGACCAAGGAGAGCAACTGGCGGGTCGACGCCGACAACCCGAGCTCGAGCGCGTACGGGATCCCGCAGGCGCTGCCCGGGTCCAAGATGTCGAGCGCGGGCGCCGACTGGCGCACCAACCCGGCGACCCAGATCACGTGGGGCCTCGGCTACATCGAGGGCCGGTACGGCACGCCCTGCTCGGCGTGGTCCCACTCGGTCGCCAAGGGCTGGTACTGAGACCGGCGCGGTGCCCGCGGTCCGCGGGCACCGCGGCACGCTAGCCCTCCAGCACCTCCAGGTAGTGCGGGTTCTGCATGATCCCGAGCACGTTGCCGAACGGGTCGACCACCGACGCCGTGACGAAGCCCGTGCCCTCCCCGCGCTCGACGACCCCCTCGTACTCGGTCGCGCCGAGCGCGAGCAGCCGGGCGAACGCGTCGCGCACGTCGTCGACGTGCCAGTTCACGATCGCGCCCCCGGGGGTCTCCGGCTGCGGACGCGGGGACCAGGACCGGGCGATGATGCCGAGCTCGTCCTGGCGGTCGCCGACCCGGAACTCGACGTACCCGCCGGGGACCACGTAGTACGGCTCCGTCCCGAGCACCTCCGCGTACCACGCGGACGCGGCCTCCAGGTCGTCGGCCCACAGGTTCAGCGTCGCCATCCCACGCAGCATGCTCGTCTCCCTCGTCGTCGTCCCCGGGATCGAGCCCGGGGACCGCGGTCGTCGACCCCGGCGGGACCGACACCACGACAGTAGGACCCGATGCGGAACGTGCGGTTCCGCATGGTGCGGCAGGATGGATCCGTGCTCGACACCTCCGTGCGACTCCTGCGCCTCCTGGCGCTCCTCCCGACGCGCCGCACCTGGTCGGGCCCCGAGCTGGCCGAGCGGCTCGGCGTCACGACCCGCACGGTCCGCAACGACGTGGAGCGGCTGCGCCTCCTGGGCTACGAGGTGCGCTCGGCGCCGGGGACCGCGGGCGGCTACCGGCTCGGGTCTGGGAGCGCGCTGCCCCCGCTCCTGCTCGACGACGAGGAGGCGGCCGTCGTCGCGGTGTCGCTGCGGGCCGCCGCGACGGGGTCGATCACCGGGGTCGAGGACGCGGCGCGTCGCGCGCTCGTCAAGCTCGACACCGTGCTGCCCGCCCGGCTGCGCGCCCGGGCGGACGCCCTGCGCGCCGCGGTCGCGAGCGCACCGGTGGCGGGGCCGCCGGTGGACGCGCGGGTGCTCTCCGAGATCGCCGGTGCGGTCGCGGCGCGGACCGGGCTGCGCCTCGAGTACCGTGCCCACGACGGGACGACGACGGCCCGTGCGGTCGAGCCGTACCGGCTCGTGCACCTGGGGCGGCGGTGGTACCTCCTGGCGTTCGACCTGGGCCGTGAGGACTGGCGGACCTTCCGCCTCGACCGGCTGCGCCTGCGCACGCCCGGCGGGCCGCGCTTCACGCCCCGCCCCGTGCCGGGCGGCGACGCGGTCGCCTACGTGGTCCGCGGGGTGGGGTCGATCGCGTGGGCGCACCCCGCCCGCGTGCGCCTGCACGCGCCAGCGAGCGTCGTGGCGGAGCGGCTCGCGCCGGAGGCGGGGGTACTCGTCGACGACGGGCCGGACGCGTGCGTGCTGGAGACCGGTGGGACGTCGCTCGCCCGGCTCGCCGGGTCCCTGCTGGGCCTCGACGTCGACCTCACGGTCCTCGACCCGCCCGAGCTGGCGGCGACGCTGGCTCGGGTCGGGGCGCGCGCCGCACGGTCCGGGCGTGCGCGACCGCGCGCTGCGGAGGGCGCCCTCGCGCGTGACGTCGACGGTGACGCCGGGTGAGAAGCGCGTGGAGACGCCCGTGACATACGCCTAGAAATCCGGACAGAACCTCTCAGTCTAGCGGCGTGGGGGTTGGAGTTCGATAACGGATCGGTTACGGTCGAACGTCGCTCGCGTGCGAACGGCATGCCCTCGGGGTCCTTCCGGACCGCGGGAGGCGTGCCCGGACCTCGCGGGCGGTGCGCCGTCGTCGGGCCCTGGGGAAGGGGCGCCGGGGTTGGCGCCGGCAGCCGGATCGGCCGCTCGAGACCCGCGGACGCACGTGTGCGCCCGCCGCGGAGGACGCACGTCCCCCGCGGGCCGCGGGTGGTGCGCACGCGCCGTCGAGCCTCCGTGCCCGGGACCCCCGACGACTGGACCCGAGTGAAGAACCCCTTCCACCGGACCGCTGACGCGGCCGGCGCCTCCGAGAGCGCCGACACGACCCTCCAGAACCCCCCGACCTTCGCCGACGGCCCCGCGGAGAGCCCCCAGAGCCCCGTGACCACCGCCCGCCGTCGCCGCCGCTGGCCCCTCGTGGCCGGCGCCACCGCCGTCGTCCTGCTCGCGACCGGCGCCGTCGCCTACGGCAACGCGCGCAAGACCGTCCAGCTCGACGTCGACGGCCAGATCACGTCCGTCACGACCTTCGCCGGGTCCGTCGAGGGCCTGCTCGCCGAGCAGGACGTCGCCGTGGGCGACCGCGACCTCGTCGTGCCCGACGTCGACTCCGCCCTGCGCGGCGGCGGCGACGTCGTCGTGCGCTACGGGCGCGAGGTGCCCGTCCAGGTCGACGGCTCCCAGTCCTCCGTCTGGCTGACCGCGCTCGACGCGGACGAGGCCCTGACGACGCTCGCCTCGCGCGGCAGCGACGTGCGCCTCGTGGCGTCGCGCTCCGGCGAGCGCGTGTCGCTCCCGATCCGCCTCGACGCGGACGGCCCGGTGAACGTCGTCGCGGACGGCGAGACCAAGGTCGCGCCCGACGGCAGCATCGGCATCGACGCGATCCTCGACCAGCAGGGCATCCAGCTCGGCGAGCTCGACCGCGTCCACGTCGAGAAGTCGGAGCAGATCGCCGCGGCCCAGGCCGACGCCGCCGCGGCGGCTGATCCTGCCGCTGCCGACGCTGCCGACGCTGCCGACGCTGCCGACGCTGCCGACGCTGCCGCGACCGATGCTGCCGCGACCGACGCCGGCGCGACCGAGGACGCTGCGGCCGACGCCGCGCCGGTCTCGCTCGTCGTGCAGCGCGTGAAGGTCGAGGAGGTGCCCACCGAGGCGGCCGTCCCGTTCGAGACGGTCACCGAGGAGGACGCGAACCGCTTCAAGGACCTCGACCCGGTCGTCAAGCAGGAGGGCGCCGAGGGCGTTCACACGACCGTGCACCGCGTCACGACGGTCGACGGCGTCGAGGAGTCGCGCGAGCTCGTCTCCGAGGGCGTCACCACGCCCCCGGTGAACAAGATCCTCGTGCAGGGCACCAAGGAGCGCCCCAAGCCCGAGCCGAAGCCCACGACGCAGCAGCGCTCGTCGGCCCCGTCGTCGTCCGGCGGCTCGTCCGCGCCGGCCGCCGACCTCGGGTCCGCCCCGGGCGGCGTCTGGGGCGCGCTCGCGCAGTGCGAGTCCGGCGGCAACCCCGCGACGAACACGGGCAACGGCTACTACGGCCTCTACCAGTTCTCGCTGTCGACGTGGCAGGCGATGGGCGGCTCCGGCCTCCCGTCGGAGGCCTCGGCCGCCGAGCAGACGCAGCGCGCCCAGGCGCTCCAGGCCCGCTCGGGCTGGGGCCAGTGGCCCGCGTGCGCGGCCAAGCTCGGTCTTCTCTGACCGGGTAGCAGGACTCGCGGCCGCCTGACGGTCGCACCCGGGAGGGCGGGGCGCACGGCGCCCCGCCCTCTCGTCGTCCCGCGAGGTCCGTCCCGTCGCCGCCCCGGTCGGTAGGCTTGCCTGTCATGAGCGACACCCGCGGTGCCCTGCTGGGTCCGGCCGAGATCCGTGACCTGGCGGGCCGCCTCGGCGTCCGCCCCACCAAGACCCTCGGTCAGAACTTCGTGCACGACGGCGGCACCGTCCGCAAGATCGTGCGGGCCGCGGACGTGCGCGCGGGGGAGCGCGTCGTCGAGGTCGGGCCCGGGCTCGGTTCGCTCACCCTGGGGCTGCTCGAGGCGGGCGCGAGCGTCGTCGCGGTCGAGATCGACCCGGTCCTCGCGAAGCAGCTCCCGACGACGGTCGCCGCGCACGTGCCCGACCTCGGCGACCGCCTCGAGGTCGTGGGCGCCGACGCCCTGGAGGTGACGGCCCTGCCCGGGGAGCCCCCGACGGCGCTGGTCGCCAACCTTCCGTACAACGTGGCGGTGCCCGTGCTGCTCACGTTCCTCGAGCGGTTCGACTCGCTCGAGCGCGTGCTCGTCATGGTGCAGGCCGAGGTCGCGGACCGGCTCGCCGCCCCGCCCGGGTCGCGCACGTACGGCGTCCCGTCGGTCAAGGCCGCCTGGTACGCCGACGCCCGCCGCGCCGGCACGATCGGCCGCAGCGTGTTCTGGCCGGTGCCGAACGTGGACTCCGCGCTCGTCGCGCTCGACCGCCGCGAGCCGCCGACCACGACCGCCACGCGCGAGCAGGTGTTCGCCGTCGTCGACGCGGCCTTCGCGCAGCGGCGCAAGATGCTGCGCTCCGCGCTGTCCGGCCTCGCCGGCTCCGCGAGCGTGGCCGCCGAGGTGCTCGAGGCGGCCGACGTCGACCCGCAGGCGCGCGGCGAGGTGCTGGACGTCGCCGCCTTCGCGCGCGTCGCCGAGCAGCTCGTCCGGCGCGGCGGCCTCGGCGAGCGCCCGACCCGCGGCGCGGCACCCACGGAGCGTCGCACCGGACGACCTGGCACAGTGGACGCGTGACACCCCCGCGACCGCCGAGCATCGCCCTCGCGCCACCCCCGTCCGTCCGCGTGCGCGCACCCGGCAAGGTCAACCTCTCGCTGCGGGTCGGGGCGCTGCAGGACGACGGCTACCACCCGCTCGTGACGATCTTCCAGGCCGTCGGGCTGAGCGAGGAGGTCGTCGCCCACCAGGTGCCACCGGGCGCGGGCGTCTCGCTCGGCGTGACCGGGCTCCAGGCCGACGTCGTGCCGACCGACGAGACGAACCTCGCGTGGCGGGCCGCCGTCGCGCTCGCGGAGCACGTGGGCGTCGACCCCGACGTGCGGCTCGAGATCCACAAGGAGGTCCCCGTCGCGGGCGGGATGGCGGGCGGGTCCGCGGACGCCGCGGCCGCGCTCGTCGCGTGCGACGCGCTCTGGGAGGCCGGGGTGCCCCGCGCCGACCTCGTCCGCCTCGCCGCGGGCCTCGGGGCCGACGTCGCGTTCGGGCTCGTGGGGCACACCGCCGTCGGGACGGGGCGGGGGGACGTGCTCACGCCCGCGATGACGCGCGGCGAGTTCCACTGGGTCTTCGCCGTCCAGGCCGACGGCCTCTCCACGCCGGAGGTGTACCGCACGTTCGACGAGACCGTCGGCGGCCCGGCCGACCTCGACCTCGCCGAGGACACCGCGCTCATGCAGGCGCTGCGCGCCGGGGACGCGGTCGGGCTCGGGCAGGTGCTGCGCAACGACCTCCAGGGCCCCGCGCTCGCCCTGCGCCCCGAGCTGCAGCGGACCCTCGACGTCGCGACCGAGGCCGGCGCGCTCGGCGCGATCGTCTCCGGCTCCGGCCCGACGGTCGCCGCCCTCGCGCGCAGCCGGCAGCACGCGCTCGCGATCGCCGCGTCGTGGACCGCGAACGACGCGTGCGACACCGTCTGGTGCACCACCGCGCCCGCCGCCGGCGCCCGCGTCGTCGCGCACTGACCGCCTGCCGACGCGAGACCCGCCACGCGCCCGACGGGGCGTTCGCGTAGTGTCGCCGTCATGTCAGGAGACAGGCTCGGACTGCTCAGCCTGCGGCTCGACGCCGCGTACTGCCTCGTGCTCGGCGGCGTGGTCGCCGCCCTCGCGCCGTCGTGGGCGCCGGCGCTCGGGGTGCCGGTGCCGTTCGTCGCGGGGATCGGGGTCGCTGTGGTGGTCTGGGCGGTGGCCGTCGCCTGGATGGCCGCGCGCCTGCGGCTGCGCGTCGCCCTCCGTACGGTCATGGTCGCGAACGTCGTCGCCGCCGCTGCCGTCGCCGCCTTCTCGGTGACGACGGCCGGCGCCCTCGTGCTGCTCGCGGTCCTGGCGGTCGCCGCCGACGTCGGGCTGTTCGCCGGCAGCCAGGCCGTCGCGCTCCGGCGGCTGCGGACCGCGACCCCGGGCCTCGCGTCCTAGCTCTCGCGGAGCCAGGCGAGCTGGCGGGCGAACCGGTATCCCTGGCCGCCTTCGTGCTCGTTGAAGCGGTAGACGTCGATCGCGCGCGCGACGTCCCCGGCGCCCGCGTCCGCGGCCCAGCCGTTGTACGCCGCGTACACGGTGGACGGCGGGCAGACCGGGTCCATGAGCGCCACGGAGAACAGGCCGGGCGCGGTCGCGCGCCGCGCGAGGCTCGCGCCGTCGAGGTAGGAGAGCGTGCGGAAGACGGCGTCCTCGTGCTCGCGGTGGACGGCGAGGTAGCGCGTGATCTCGGTGTAGGGCGGCTTGTCCGTGATCTCGACGGCGCGCCGGTAGTGCGTGAGGAACGGGACGTCGGGCATCGCGGCGACGAGACCGTCGGACAGGCCGGCGACGGCGATCGTCAGGCCGCCGCCCTGGCTCACCCCCGTCACCGCGACGCGGGCGGGGTCGATCCCGTCGATCGTGCGGACGGCGTCGACCGCCCGCACGGCGTCGGTGATCACGCGGCGGTAGTAGTGCTCGTGCGGGTCGAGGATCCCGCGCGTGAGGAACCCCGGGACGGCCGGGCCGGACCCGACCGGGTCGGGGGTGTCGCCCCCGGTGCCCCAGCCGCTGCCCTGGCCGCGCGTGTCGACGACCAGGTGCGCGTACCCCGCGCTCGCCCACAGCAGGTGCTCGTGCGGCAGGCCCCGACCGCCCCCGTACCCGAGGTACTCGACGACGGTCGGGAGCGGGGCGGCGTCCCCGGCGGCGGCCGCGCGCGCGGACACCGCCGGCCGCACGAGCCAGGCCCGGACGGGCTGGCCGCCGAAGCCGGGGAAGGTGACGTCGTCGACCACGACCGTCTCCAGGCCGGCGTCGACGCGGACGAGACGGACGGTCTCGGCGAGGTCGCCGCCCGCCGCGCGGGACTCGGCGAGCGTCGCCGCCCAGAACGCGTCGAGGTCGGCGGGCTCGTCGAGCGCGGGGGCGTAGGCCTCCAGCTCGGCGAGGGACAGGTCGTAGAGCGGCACGGGGGATCCTCCGGGTGCGCACGAGGCTGATGTCGGACACCGATGTCGGCGTGCCGACTCTAGCGCTGTCATCGCGTGGCCACGTCCACGCTAATAATGCGCATCATCCCTTTGACCCGTGCGGGGTCGCTGCGGCGAGACTGCCACCAGCCGTCGCCGCGCGCGCGGCGCCCGGTCGGCGACGAGGCCGCCGGTAAGGAACCGATGGAGGTCCCCCTGTGAGAACCCCAGCAGCGGCATCGCGCCGCAGACCCGGCGTCGTCGCGACGGCGGTCGCCGCCCTGACGGCCGTGCTGGCCGCCGGTGCTGTCGTCCCCGCCGGCGCCCAGACCGGGGGCCCTGCGGCCGCCGGCGCGAGGGTGCTCGGCACGGCCCCCGCGGCGGCACGCGCCGCCGCGGACGACGGGCCGTCCGCGTCCGACCTCCCCGTGTTCGAGTACCGCGGCGTGATCACCGACAAGGAGTCGATGACCTACAACCCGACGGACGAGTTCATCTTCCCGAGCGTCTTCCACGCGGGCGCCTACCTCGACGAACCGCTGGGGGAGTGGTACCTGTACTACGCCCCGCACGACTCCCCGGGCGGTATCTCGCTCATGTACGCCGACTCTCTCGAGGGCCCCTGGACGGAGTACGCCCACAACCCGATCGTCGCGAACGAGTGGTTGCCCTTCTACGAGCGCGTCTCGCACGTCTCGTCGCCCGACGTGCTGTGGGACGACGCGGCAGGCCAGGTGCTCCTCTACTTCCACGGCGAGAACTCGACGACCCGCTGGGCGACGTCGCCCGACGGCGTCGCGTTCGACGACTCCGGGATCGCCGTGACCAACGCCGACGGCGGTGCGGGGACCACCGAGACGTCGTACGCGCGCGTCGTCGAGCACCCGGACCCGGCGTCCGGCTACCGCTTCGCGATGACGTACATGCAGAACCGGACCGACGACATCCGGCGCATCAAGGTGGCCGAGTCGGTCGACGGCAAGACCTGGGACGTGCGTCCCGACCCGCTCGTCGTGCCCGACGCGGCTACGGGGACGAACGTGTCCGGCGGCAACCTGTGGGAGTGGGACGGCCAGCTCTACGTGATCTACCACGGCTCGACGGGCATCACCTTCGCCCGCACGCTGGACCCGACGATGACCCAGGTCGGGCCGCGCTGGGAGCTGCACGAGGCCAGCGGCGTCGGCGACGACACCGGCCGGGTCGCCGCGCCCGAGATCGTGACGGACGGGAACGAGACCTACCTGTTCTACGAGTCCGGCGACCGACTGGGCGCGACGATCGCGTGGGCGCAGCGCGACCCCGACGCGGTCCGGCCGCCCGAGCCCGGCCAGGACCCCGACCCGCTGCGCGAGCAGTGCAGCGGCGCCGCGTCCGACGAGTTCGACGGCGCGACGCTCGACCCGTCGCTGTGGTCCGTCGTCCGGGGGGACACGGCCCGGCACGAGCTCGTGGACGGCACGCTCCGCGTCCCGACGTACGCGACCGGTGTCGCCGGTGCGTCGCTGCCCCTCCAGGCCGTCCCGACCGGCCCGTGGGAGGTCACGACCGCCGTCTCCGTCTCCCCGACCGAGCGCTTCCAGCAGGGTGGCCTGCTCCTGTACCGCGACGACGCGAACTACGCGAAGCTGGACCTCGTGCACGGCTCGCTCGGGCCGCGGGTCGAGTTCATCTGGCGGCAGGACGGTACGGACCGCAACACCGGGTTCGACTCGGTCGTCCCGCCGGCAGGGCTCGGTGAGACCTTCTGGCTCCGCCTCGCGAGCGACGGCGACGTCGTCCGGGCGTCGGTGTCCGTCGACGGGGTCGAGTTCGCGCCGTGGGGCCGCACCGTGGACGTGGCCGCGCTCGGTGCGACGGGCGTCGGGCCGTTCGCGATGCGCGGGTCCGCGACGCCGCCGGAGATCGTCGCGTCGTTCGACTGGTTCCGGTGGACCCCGACCGCCGACGAGGCGGCCGCGTGCGGTGACGACGAGCCCGCCGTCGAGGTGCAGGCCGTGTCGCGGTGCCTCGCGGGCCGTGCGTACGTCGCGGTGACGGCGCGCAACGGGGGCGACGGTCCGGCCACGGTCCGGCTCGAGACGCCGTTCGGTGCGCGCACCGTCGCGGACGTCGTCCCCGGTCGTAGCGCCTACCAGTCCTTCGCGACGCGCTCGACGTCGGTCGCGGCCGGGGAGGCGACGGTCGAGGTCGTCGGGGACGACGGCGTCGTGCACGGCTCGACGTCGGTGACCTACGACGCGCTGACCTGCGGGTAGCCCCGCCGGCGAACGGTGCACAGCGGGCCCAGGGACGCACCTCGGAGTGCGTCCCTGGGCCCGTCGTGACTCTCTCGCCGGGTCTGCGCGAGATCGGCGCGAAGCCGTTGCCCGGGCGATTATGCGGATCAGCGACGGCTGACTGAGGCCCGCAGCCCGGCCGCTCCTGGCGTAATAATGCGTATTACCGCGTTGACCCACGGGCGTCGCGCTCGCGAGACTCCTGGCACGTCATCGACGACGTGATCGAGGAGGATCCATGCCGAGGCACCGCATCACCCAGGCCGACGTCGCCGCCATGGCCGGCGTCAGCCAGGCGACGGTCTCGTTCGTGCTGAACGACAGCACGCCCGCCGGCGTCCGGATCAGCGAGGAGACGCGCCAGCGCGTCCTCGACGCGATCCGGATCACCGGCTACTCGGCGAACCCGGTGGCCCAGCGCCTCGCGGGCGGGCGCAACCAGATCCTCGGCGTCTTCACCTACGAGGCGACGTTCCCGCGCGCGGGCCGCGACTTCTACGGTCCGTTCCTCGTGGGGATCGAGCACGCGGCCGAGAAGCTGGGCATCGACATCCTCCTGTTCACGAGCGCGCGCGTCGTCGACGGTCGCCGTCGCCTCACGCGCGACGGGTGGCAGCGACTGGGGATCGCCGACGGCTGTCTGCTGCTCGGCCAGCACGAGGACCGCGGCGAGCTTCAGCACCTGCTCGACACGAACTACCCGTTCGTCTTCATCGGCAAGCGCGGCAGCGACGGAGGGCGGCTGCCCTACGTGGGTGCCGACTACGTCGCCGCGACCGCGCGCCAGGTGGAGCGTCTGGTCGACCTCGGCCACGAGCGCATCGGCTACGTGGGGCCGCGCGGCACCGACCAGCCGACGCTCGACCGCGTGGACGCCTACCGCGCGACGATGAAGGCGCACGGCCTCACGGTGCGCTTCGTCGAGCTGGACGACGTCCCCGCGACGGCCACGGAGATCGTCGACCAGCGCCTCACGGCGGTCGTCGTCGCCCCGGAGAACTACCCCGAGGAGCTCGTCGACGAGCTCGAGGGGCGCGGGGTCCGGGTGCCCGACGACGTGTCGTTCCTCCTCCTCGGACAGCCCCACCACGGCCGCCCGGGCGGGCGCCGGTGGTCCGGCTTCTCGATCCCGCGCGAGGAGATGGGCGCGCGCGCCCTCGTCCTGCTCTCGCGCCTCGTCGCCGCCGAGTCCGGGTCGGCACGGTCCGACCGGAGGTCGGCGCGCGCGGCGCGGGTGCCGGAGGACGAGCTGCACCAGCTCCTCGAGTGCGTCGACATCGACGGCGAGACCGTGGCCCGGCCGTCGTCCGCGGGATCGTCGGGCGTCCCGCACGCACGGCCCGGCACCCGCCCGGACGTCCCGTCCGGCACCGTGCCCGCCCCGGGCGCCTGACCCCCGTCCAGACCTCAGAGCACCAGAGCACCAGAGAAACGGAACCCAGCGTGACCCATCCAGACCTCCAGGCAGACGTCCTCGTCGTCGGTGCCGGGCTCGGCGGCGTCGCCGCGGCGCTCGCGGCGGCCGAGCGGGGCGCCCGCGTCGTCCTCACCGAGGAGCACCCGTGGATCGGCGGGCAGCTCACGTCGCAGGCGGTGCCGCCGGACGAGAGCGCGTGGGTCGAGCGGTTCGGCGTCACCGCGCGCTACCGCGCCCTGCGCGACGGCATCCGTGACGTCTACCGCCGGTCGTACCCGCTCACGGACGCCGCGCGCACGTGGGACGCCCTCAACCCCGGCGCCGGCTGGGTCTCCAAGCTGTGCCACGAGCCGCGCGTCGCGGTCGGAGTGCTGGAGGAGATGCTCGCCCCGTGGCGGTCCGCGGGTCGGATCCGCCTGCTCGAGCGCGTGCGCCCGACGGCGGCCACGACCGAGGGTGACCGCGTCACCTCGGTGACGCTTGAGCGGGTCACCGGGAGCATCGCGAGCACCGACAGCGCTGCCAGCACGGTCGGCGAGCGCGTCACCGTCCATGCCGCGTTCGTCGTGGACGCGACGGAGACCGGCGAGCTCCTGCCTCTCACGGGCACGGAGTACGTGACCGGGTTCGAGTCGAACCGCGAGACCGGGGAGCCGAGCGCGCCCGACGAGGCGCAACCGGACAACGTGCAGGCGCTGAGCGTGTGCTTCGCCGTCGAGCACGTGGACGGCGACCACACGATCGACCGCCCAGAGCGGTACGACTTCTGGAGCACCTACACCCCGGGCCCCTGGAACGGGCGGCGCATGCTCTCGTGGGAGGCGCCCAACCCGCGCACGCTCGCGATGGACGTGCGGTCGTTCACGCCGAACCCGGGCGACGACGCCCGCGCGGTCGACGCCGACCAGTCCAAGAACCCGGGCGACGGCAACCTGTGGACGTTCCGCCGCATCGCGGCGCGCGACCTCTTCGCACCCGGGTACTACGCGAGCGACCTGTGCCTGGTGAACTGGCCGAGCATCGACTACTTCCTCGCGCCGGTCCTCGACGTGCCGCGCGACGTCGAGGAGGCGCGGATCGCGGACGCCCGCCAGCTCAGCCTCTCGATGCTCTACTGGATGCAGACCGAGGCCCCCCGCCCCGACGGCGGGACCGGCTTCCCGGGCCTGCGTCTGCGGCCCGACGTCATGGGCTCGGCCGACGGCCTCGCCCAGGCGGCCTACCACCGCGAGTCCCGCCGCCTGCGCGCGGTGACGACCGTGACCGAGAACGACGTCTCGTACGCCGTGCGCGGCGACCGGGGCGCGACGCGCTACGACGACTCCGTCGGCGTCGGCATGTACCGCATCGACCTGCACCCCTCGACGGGCGGCGACACGTACATCGACGTCGCGTCGACGCCGTTCGAGATCCCGCTCGGCGCGCTGCTGCCGCAGCGCGTGACCAACCTGCTCGCCGCCAACAAGAACATCGGCACGACGCACATCACCAACGGCTGCTACCGCCTGCACCCCGTCGAGTGGAACATCGGCGAGGCCGCCGGCCACCTCGCGGCCCACTGCCTCGCGACCGGGCGCACGCCGCACGCCGTCCAGTCGAAGGCCGACCTCCTCGCCGACTACCAGGACGAGCTCGTCCGGGCGGGCGTCGAGCTGCGCTGGCCCGCCGAGGCCCACCCCTACTGACCCGGGCTCCCCGCGCCCGGCACCCCCCGCCCACCCTCAGTCCGAAGGAGAACTGATGAACCCCCTCACCCCACGGTCGGCCCCTCGATCCGCCCCGCGCCGTCGGCGCCGCCTCGTCGGCGCGCCCCTGGCCGCCGGCGGCGTCGCGCTCGCCCTCGTCCTCACCGCGTGCTCCGGCGGCGGCGACGACGTCGCCGGCGAGCCCAGCACGCCGAGCGAGCCCGTCGAGCTGCGCATGACCGTCTGGACGGCCGACGAGACGCAGCTCGCGCAGTTCCAGGAGATCGCCGACGCGTACGTCGCGGAGAACCCCGACCTCGTGTCCGGCGTGACGTTCGAGACCATCCCGTTCGAGGACTACACGACGTCCCTCACGACGCAGCTCGCGGGCGGCAACGCGCCGGACCTCGCGTGGATCCTCGAGAGCTACGCGCCCGAGTTCGTGGCGAGCGGCGCGCTCGTCGACGTCGGCCCGAAGCTGCAGGAGACCGAGGGGTACGCGTACGACGACCTGCTCGACTCGTCGCTCGCGCTGTGGGAGAAGGACGGCGGCCTCTACGCCTACCCGTTCTCCAACTCGCCGTTCGCGATGTTCGTCAACACCGACCAGGTCGCCGCAGCAGGCCAGCCGAACCCGGCCGACCTCGTCGCGTCGGGCGACTGGACCTACGACCAGGCCCGCGACATCTCGGCCGCTGCCGCCGCGACGTCGGGCAAACAGGGCCTCGTGGTGCGCGACTTCGACTTCAAGGTGTGGGAGAACCTGTCGACGATCTGGGACGGCTGGGACGCGGCGCCGTGGAGCGAGGACGGCACGCGGTGCACGTTCACCGACCCGGAGATGGTCGACGCGCTCACGTGGGTCCACGACGCGACGTTCGTGGACACGGCGATGCCCGGCCCGGGCACGACGGCCGACTTCTTCGCCGGCGACTCGGCCATGACGATCACGCAGATCAGCCGCGCGTCCTCGCTCGACGACTCGTTCGCGTGGGACGTGGTGCCGCTCCCGGCAGGACCGGCGGGCCAGCAGAACGTCATCGGCCAGGCCGGCATCGGCGTCTTCGCCGCGGGGGAGCACCCGGACGTCGCCGCCGACTTCCTCGCGTGGTTCACCAACCCGGAGAACGCCGAGACGCTCGCGGCGTACTTCCCGCCGCCGCGCGAGTCGCTCCTGAACGCCGAGACGCTCGGTGCGGCCAACCCGAAGCTCAGCGAGGACCAGCTGCAGGCGGTCGTCGTGGACGGCATCCAGGGTGCGGTGACCAAGCCGTCGCACCAGAACTTCGCGAAGCTCCAGGACACGGTGCGCGCCGAGCTCGACGCGCTGTGGACCGCGGACGCGGACGTCGAGGGCGTCCTCGCCGACACGTGCGCGGCGATCCAGCCCCTGCTCGGGGACTGAGCGTGGCGTCCTCCGCGCTCGCACGACGGGACGCGGCCGTGGGCTACACCATGGTCGCGCCCGCCGTGCTCGGTGCGCTCGCGTTCGTCGTCGCGCCGCTGGTCGCCGTCGTCTGGTACTCGCTGCACGAGTGGAACGTCCTCGCGAACACGTTCACGTTCGCCGGCGCAGACAACTACGAGCGCATGCTCTCCGATCCCGGCCTGCGTGACTCGCTGCTCGCCAGCCTGTGGTTCTCCGTCGGGCTCGTGGTCCTCAACATCTCGCTCGCACTGCTGCTCGCGGTGCTGCTCAACCAGAAGCTGCCGGGCACGACGACGTTCCGCACGTTCTTCTTCTCGCCGGTGGTCGTGTCGCTCGTCGCGTGGACGATCGTGTGGAGCTTCCTGCTCCAGGCCGACGGCGGGATCAACGGGTTCCTGTCGCTGCTGGGCGTCGAGGGCCCGAACTGGCTGCGGGGCGAGACGACGGCCATGATCTCGGTGATCGTCGTCCAGGTGTTCAAGAACGTGGGCCTCAACATGATCCTGTTCCTCGCGGCGCTGCAGGGAGTGCCGGAGGACGTCCAGGAGGCCGCGCGCATCGACGGCGCGGGCGCGTGGCGACGTTTCCGCTCGATCACGCTCCCGCTCATCAGCCCGACCGTCCTGCTGGTCTCGATCCTCACGATCGTGGGCTCGCTCGAGGTCTTCGCGCAGATCGCCGTGCTGACCGGCGGCGGGCCCGGGAACTCGACCACCGTGCTCGTCTACTACCTGTACCAGCAGGCGTTCCGGTTCAACGACTTCGGCTACGCGAGCGCCATCTCGGTCCTGCTGTTCGTCATCGTCCTCGTCCTGACACTCGTGCAGTGGCAGACGCGCAAGAGGTGGGTCTTCCATGAAGTCTGACGTGATGCCCGGTACGGCCACGCTCCCGGGCGCGGCCGGAGGACCGGCCCGACCGGCGCCGGCGGGCCCGGGCGACGGCGCCGACGGGCCGCGGCACGCGCCCGCCCGCCGGGACCGGGCCGCGCGCTCGCGGCGACGGTGGGGACGCTGGGCGCTCGTGGCGCTGCTCGTCGTGCTCAGCGTGCCCTTCGTCTTCCCGACGTGGTGGATGGCGACGTCGAGCCTCAAGCCGATGAGCGAGATCCTGCGGGCCGTGCCGACGCTGTGGCCGCAGGACCCGTCGTTCGCGGCGTACGGGGAGGTGTTCCGGCTGCAGCCGTTCGCGCAGCAGTACTGGAACAGCCTCTACATCGCCGCGCTGGTGACGGTCGGGACCATCCTCGTGTCCTCGATGGCCGGGTACGCGTTCGCGCGCATCCGGTTCCCCGGTGCGAACGCGCTGTTCCTGCTCGTGCTCGTGGGGCTGCTCGTGCCGTCCGAGGTGACGATCGTCCCGCTGTTCCGGATGGTCAACTCGCTCGGGCTCATCGACACGCACTGGCCGCTCGTGGTCATCCCGATCCTCGGGGCGCCGAGCGTCCTCGCGACGTTCATCATGCGCCAGTTCTTCCTCGGGCTCCCCGGCGAGCTCGAGGAGGCGGGGCGCATGGACGGCCTGGGTCGGTGGGGGATCTTCTGGCGGATCGCGTTCCCGCTGTCCCGCTCCGCGATCTCGGCCGTCGCGATCTTCACGTTCCTCAAGTCGTGGAACCTGTACCTCGAGCCGATCGTGTACCTGTCCAGCAAGGACAGGTTCACGCTGCCGCAGGCGCTCACGCAGTACGTCGACGCCTACGGCGGCCCCATGTGGAACGTCCAGCTCGCCGCGACGACGTTGACGGTGCTGCCGGTCCTCGCGGTGTTCCTCGTCGCGCAGAAGCAGTTCGTCCAGGGCCTGGCGCACACGGGACTGAAGTAGGAGAGGCCGCCGATCAGCCCTGCTCGGGGTACTCGGTGCGGGTGCGCGACCCTCCGACCGAGACGCTCCCGCCGCCGACCACGGGCAGCGGCGTCCCGGCGGAGAACCCGGCACCCTGCTCCTTCACGACCGTCCCGCCGGGGGGCGTCGTGATGAGCGAGCTCGGCGGGTTGGGCACGACGTTGCCGCTCGCGTCGTACGTGATCGCGTACACGCCGGGCCCGCCGAGGTCCGTGCTGCCCGGGACGATCCCCGTGCCCTCGATGCCTGCGCCGGCGTCGCCGCGGACGTAGACCGTCGTGGTGCCCGTGTTGTTGTCCACTCGGGTGCCGACCAGGCCCTCGACCTCGACCTCGGCCCTGCCTCCGGCGAGCGGGACGACCGCACCCCCGGCGGACCCGGTCGCGTAGGCGCCCGCCTCGACGATCGTGGCGTCGGGCCTCGGCGGCACGTACGACCCGAGCTCCGGCCCCATGTAGTGCATCGTCTGGCGCTGCTGGTAGGCGAGGAAGGCGTCGACCTCCTCCTGGCTCGCGAAGGTGTACTCGCTCCCGACGTTCAGCACCGCCCCGCCCGAGGCACCCGCCTGCGCGCCGAGGTTGACGCCGTGCTCGTTCACGTGCCCCTCGACGTAGGGGGTCGGGGTGCCCTCTCCGACTCCCAGGCTGCCCCCGGCGAGCTGGGTGACCCGGAACGTCCCGTCGGAGAGCTCGTCGATGCGGTACTCGAACCCGGCGCTCCCTTCCCCCGGGCCGACCCCGATGCCCTGCTCGTACGTCACGTGCTCCGTCGCGACGATCGTCGGCGGCTCCTGCTGCTCGGTCATCGGCGGCAGGTCGGGCAGGGTGCGATCGCCCGGCAGACCAGGGATACCGCCGCCACCGCCGCCGCCACCAGCACCGCCGCCACTGCTCCCGCCGCCGTCGACGGCGCTCGCGCTGTCCTGCTGCTCGGCCTGCACACGGAGCTTCTGCGCGCCGTCGTCGAGCAGGGTCGACGCCGCTCGCAGCGCCGCCTCCATCTCGCCGTGCCACCGTGCCCGCAGCGCCTCGGCGTCCGGACCTGCCCACGGGGTCGACGTGACGGCGGCGCGCAGCGTCGAGGTCGTCGCCTCGAGCTTCGCGGACTCGCACTGGAACGTGTCGGCGAGCCCGCGCAGCGCGGCGACGTCGGCACCGTAGAAGGACATGGTGAACCTCTGCTGGCAGGGGGACGGTTGTCACGGTCACCCTTCGTCATGGCGCGACCCGGCGCAAGGGGGAGGAGTCCCCATCGGGCCGAGACGCGCGGTCGGGCTGAGCGCCCGGCGCCCTGCACGAGGACGCCGCCGAGGTCGCTACGCTCGACGGCGTGGCTCATCTCCTCGGCGCCGACGGCATCTCGCTGACCGTCGGCACCCGCACCCTGCTCGACGACGTCTCGCTCGGCCTGGACGACGGCGACCGCGTCGGCATCGTCGGCCCCAACGGCGCCGGCAAGTCCACGCTCCTGCGCCTGCTCGCGGGCACGCAGCAGCCCGACGGCGGCCGGGTCACCCGGGTGGGCGGGCTGCGGGTGGGCCTGCTCGACCAGCGCGACGACGTCGGCACCGGCGCGACGATCCGCGACCTCGTCCACGGCGACGCCGCGACGCACGCGTGGGCGTCGGACGCGAGCATCCGCACCGTGCACGCCGGCCTGCTGGCCGACCTCGACCTCGACGCCCCCGCGGACACCCTGTCGGGCGGGCAGCGGCGCCGCGTCGCGCTCGCGGCCCTCCTCGTCGCCGACCACGACGTGCTGTTCCTCGACGAGCCGACCAACCACCTCGACGTCGAGGGCGTCGCGTGGCTCGCCGCCCACCTGGGCGACCGGTTCGCGCGCCCGGGCGCCCGGGGCGCGCTCGTCGTGGTGACCCACGACCGCTGGTTCCTCGACGCCGTCTGCTCGCGCATGTGGGAGGTGCGCGGCGACGGCTCCGGCGCGGTCGAGGGCTACGAGGGCGGCTACGCCGCCTACGTGCTCGCGCGCGCCGAGCGCCAGCGGACCGCCGCCGTCGCCGCGGAGAAGCGCGACAACCTGCTGCGCAAGGAGCTCGCGTGGCTGCGGCGCGGGGCGCCCGCGCGCACGTCCAAGCCCAAGTTCCGGCTCGACGCCGCCGCCGCGCTCATCGCGGACGTCCCGCCGCCGCGCGACACGCTCGAGCTCACGCGCACCGCGACCAAGCGGCTCGGCAAGGACGTGCTCGACCTGGAGGACGTGACGGTCGCGGTGCCGGTGCCGGGCGCGGCCGGCGAGAGCGGGGCCGAGCGCGTGCTGCTCGACGACGTCACGTGGCGCCTCGGGCCCGGCGACCGGTACGGGGTCGTCGGGGTCAACGGCGCCGGGAAGACGACGCTCCTCGCGCTCCTCGCCGGGCGGCGCGAGCCCGACTCCGGGCGGGTCAAGCGCGGCAAGACCGTCCACGTCGCGGAGCTGTCGCAGGACGTCGGCGAGCTCGACGACATCGCCGGGTCGCGCGTCATCCAGGTGATCGAGGACGAGAAGCGGTCCGTCGTCGTGGACGGCAAGGAGCTCACGGCCTCGCAGCTCGTCGAGCGGCTCGGGTTCACGCGCGAGCGGTCCCAGACCCTCGTGCGCGACCTCTCGGGCGGCGAGCGGCGCCGCCTGCAGCTCCTGCGGCTGCTCGTCGCCGAGCCCAACGTGCTGCTGCTCGACGAGCCGACGAACGACCTCGACACCGACACGCTCGCCGCGCTCGAGGACCTGCTCGACGGCTGGCCGGGGACGCTGATCGTCGTCTCGCACGACCGCTACCTGCTGGAGCGCGTCGCGGACCGCCAGGTCGCGCTGCTCGGCGACGGCCAGGTGCGCGACCTGCCGGGCGGCGTCGAGCAGTACCTCGACCTGCGGCGCGCGGCGCTCGCGGGCGCCGGGGCGGCGTCGAGCGGCTTCGCGCCCGTGCCCAGGGCCGGGGCCGACGGCGGGGCGGAGGGTGCACCGGTCGTGGTCGCCCCGGCCGGTCCGAGCGCGGCCGAGGTGCGGGCAGCGAAGAAGGAGATCAACCGCATCGAGCGGAGGCTGTCGAAGATCGCCGAGGCGGAGGCTCGCCTGCACGAGAAGATCGCCGCGAACGCCACGGACTTCGCCGCGGTCGCCGAGCTCGACGCCGAGCTGCGCACGCTCGCGGCCGAGAAGGACGAGCTCGAGGCGGCGTGGCTCGAGGCGGCGGAGGTCGCGGGCTGACGAACCCGCGCGAGCGAGCGGTCCAGCGGGCCGGTCAGCGGCGCAGGAAGCCCATGCGGTCGTCGGGGTCCACGCGCTCGAGGATCGCGCCCGCGATGGCGTCGAGCTGCTCGACCTGCTCTGGGGTGAGCGCGTCGATCACGTGGTCCCGGACGGTGGCGACGTGGCCCGGCGCCGTCGCGACGAGCTTGGTCCACCCGGCGTCGGTGAGGTGCGCGTTGGTGGCGCGCCGGTCCTCGGGGCACGGGACGCGCTCGACGAGCCCGCGCTTCTCAAGCCGGGCCACGACGTGGGAGAGCCGGGGGAGCGTCGCGTTGGTGGCGCCCGCGAGGTCGGTCATGCGCAGGGTGCGGTCGCGCGCCTCGGAGAGCATGGCGAGCACGTAGTACTCGAAGTGGCTGAGGTCGGCGTCGCGCCGGAGCTGGGAGTCCAGGACGCCCGGGAGCAGCTCGACCACGGCCACGAGCCGCTTCCACGCGTCGAGCTGCTGGTCGTCGAGCCAGCGGGGTTCTGTCGTCATCGGGCCTCCTCCGGTGTGACCATCGTAATAGTTGACGCTACAAGTTTAGCGCCGTAGCGTGTTGGTTGTAGCAACAACCATTGCCGACCGGGCGGCCGGCGCAGAGAGGAAGCCACCATGAGCAGCATCACCATCATCGGCGCGGGCACCATGGGCACCGCGATCGCGGGCCTCGCGCTCGCCGCGGGCACCGACGTACAGGTCCTCACGCGCGAGGCGACCGACCTCGACCCCCGGGTCGCGGCCGGGACCGTCGGCGACGAGCTCACGGGCGACGTCGTCGTCCTCGCCCTCCCGTACGGGGCCGTCGCGGAGGTCGTCGACCTCTACGCCGACCGCCTCGACGGCAAGGTCGTCGTCGACATCACCAACCCGCTCGACTTCGCGACGTTCGACGCCCTCGTCGTGCCCGACGGCTCGTCGGCCGCGGCGCAGATCCAGGAGCGCGTCCCCGGCGCGCGCGTGCTCAAGGCGTTCAACACGAACTTCGCCGCGACGCTCGCCTCCGGGCAGGTCGGCCCGCTCCCCACGACGGTCCTCGTCGCGGGCGACGACGCGGAGGCCAAGGCCGTGCTCGCCGACGCCGTCTCCGGCGTCCGGGTGGTCGACGCGGGCTCGCTGAAGCGCGCGCACGAGCTCGAGGCCCTCGGCTTCCTGCAGCTCACGCTCGCCGCGGGGGAGAAGACGTCCTGGACGACGGGCTTCGCGCTCGCCGAGTGAGCTCGTCGCCGAGACAGCGACGCACCGCCGAGACAGCGACACCCTGATGCCCAGGAGTCGCTCTCTCGGCGGTGCATCGCTCTCTCGCGGCAGCGGTGCCGCCCTCGGTCAGCCGCGGGCCTTCTCCGCCGCCGCCCGGGCCGCCTCGCGCTCCGCCTTCTCCGCCTCGCGCAGCGCCTTCTCGAGCTCGCGCACCTTCTTCTGCGCCTCGCGGACGCGTCGCTCGGCGTCGCGCCGCTTGAGCGTCGCCTTCTTCACCTTCGGGTCCTTGACGTGCACGGCGATCTCCACCGGGGCGACGGCGTCGCGCGGGTCGGTCTCGCCGTCGCCGGCCGGGGCCGGCAGGTCGTCGGGCGCCGGGGTGCGGCGCCCCGCGCCCGGGGCTCCGGCCGCCCGGGCGTCCACGTAGACCGCGATCCCGTCGAGCACGCGCTCGAGGCCCCACGCGGTGTCGTCGATCGCGCCCTCCTCGGCGTACGTCCCCGCCTCCACGAGCGGGCGCAGGTAGGGGAAGCGCACCTCGTCGACGAGGTCGCGCAGCGCGCCGCCCCAGCCGCCGCCCAGGACGGTCTCGTCGCCCCCGCCCGCGGTGACCGCACGGGCGAGGTCGCTCTGCAGGCGGGCGGCGTTCCGCGCGTAGCCGCTCACGAGGAGGATGACCGACATCTTCTCCTCGTCGTCGAGCGGCGTGGATCGCAGGGCGCGCAGCGCGCTGTCCGCCCCGCGCAGGTTGTTCGGCGTGAGGGGCGCGCCGGTCACCGGGATGTCGAGGAACCACGGGTGGGACGCGAACACCGCCATGGTGAACTGCGCCCACTCGCGCAGCTCCGCGCGCCAGTCCGCGGGCTCGTGCGCGGGCGGGTACTCGACGTCGAGCGCCGCCTCCTGCATGAGCAGCAGCAGGTCGTCCTTGCTCGTCACGTACCGGTAGAGCGACATGGTCGTGAAGCCGAGGCTCTGCGCGACCTTCGCCATGGAGACCCCGGCCAGCCCGTCCGCGTCGGCGATCTCCATGGCGGTCTCGACGATCCGCTCGATGCTCAGCTCGCGCTTGGGCGCGCGCTCGGGCCGTTCGGCGACGCCCCACGCGAGCGCGAGCCGGGGCGGGAGGTCGGGTGCGTCCGTCATGGGTTCATCCTCCCCGACCGGCGCCGGGCCCGTGCGGACCGTCGCCGAGCAGGTGCTCCCCGCGGCGCGAGCAGGTGGTCGTGGCGCGTCCGGTCGGCAGGACGCGCCAGGACCACCTGCTCGGCCGAGGTGGGAGTGGGGTGGGGGTCAGCGGGCCGTGCGACGGCGGTAGAGGACGGAGCCGGCGGCGCAGCTCACGGCGAGGAAGCCGACGAGCCATGCGACGGCCGTGAGGACCGTCGTCGGGTCGGGCGATCCCGCGAGGAGGCCACGGAACGTCTCGATGATCGGCGTGAACGGCTGGTTCTCGGCGAAGCCGTGCAGCCACGAGGGCATCGTGTCGATCGGGACGAAACCCGAGCTGAGGTAGGGCACGAACAGGAAGAGGAAGTTCACCGACTGCGACGCCTCGACGCTCAGGACCAGCCCGAGCGCGACGCTCAGCCAGGTGAACGTGAGCACCGCGAGCACGGCGAACGCGACGAGGCCCACCCAGTCGCCGAGCCCGGCGTCGGGCCGGAACCCCAGCGCGAGCGCGACGGCCACGACGACGACCGCGGACGCGAGGTTGCGCACCACGCTCGCCACGACGTGGCCCCACAGCGCGGACGGCCCGAAGATCGGCAGCGTCTTGAACCGGTCGATCGTGCCCGACCTCATGTCCTGCGCGACCCCCACGGCGGCCGTCGCCGAGCCGAACCCGAGGCACATGACGAGCACGCCCGGGACGACGTAGTCGATGTAGTCGTCCCCGCCGATCGCGCCGCCGAAGATGACGACGAACACGAGCATGATCATCACGGGCAGCACGAACGCCGTGATGAGCCCGTCGACGCTGCGGAGCTGGCGGCGCGTCTCGCGCGCGACCATCGTGCGCACGTCCCGCGCGGCGGTGGCCGGGGTCTGTCGCGCGCGCGACGGCGTCGCGCGGCGGGGGCGGTCCAGGGTGGTCGCGGTCGTGGCGCTCATCGGGCGCCCTCCTTCCGGGTCAGGGCGAGGAAGACGTCGTCGAGCGTGGGCTTGACGACGCTGACGCCGACGACGGCGAGGTCGTGGGAGTCGGCCGCGGCGAGCACGTCGCGGATCGTGCGGACCGGGTCGTCGCTCGGTGCGGTGAGGGAGAGGTCCTTCTCGTCCGTGGTCGTGCGTGCCAGGCCCAGGGCCGGCGCGAGCCCGACGGCGGCCGCGAGGCTCGCGGGGTCGTCGAACGCGACGCGCACGTGGTCGCCCGCGACGAGCGCCTTGAGCTCGGCGGCCGTGCCGCGCGCGGCGACGCGGCCGTCGTGCAGGACGGCGATCGTGTCGGCGAGGCGGTCGGCCTCCTCGAGGTACTGGGTCGTCAGCAGGACCGTCGTGCCGTCGGCCGCCAGGCCCCGCACGACGTCCCAGAGCTGGGCGCGCGAGGCGGGGTCGAGGCCCGTCGTCGGCTCGTCGAGGACGAGGACCGCCGGGTCGGCGACGAGGCTGATCGCGAGGTCGAGGCGGCGGCGCATGCCGCCCGAGTACGTCCCGACGCGGCGGTCGGCGGCGTCCGCCAGGTCGAAGCGCGCGAGGAGCTCGTCGGCACGCGGGCGGACCGCGCGGCGCGGGAGGTGCGCGAGCTCGCCCATCATGGCGAGGTTCTCGCGGCCCGTCTGGAACTCGTCCACCGACGCGTACTGGCCCGTGAGCGCGATGGTCTCGCGCACCCGCGCCGCCTCGTGGACGACGTCGGCGCCCGCGACGCGCGCCGTGCCGCCGTCGGGCCGGACGAGGGTCGTGAGGATGTTGACGGTCGTGGTCTTGCCGGCGCCGTTGGGCCCGAGCAGCGCGAAGATCTCGCCGCGGCGCACGGTCAGGTCGACGCCGCGCAGCACGGCGTGGTCGCCGTAGGACTTCTCGAGCCCCTGCACGGCGATCATCGGTTCGGTCATCGCCTTCTCCTTCTCGGTCGGACGTGCTGGCCGGTGTGCGACGCACACTGGCGTGTATTACATAAACGATGTGTACACCATAAACACGCCTCGACACGCGGGTCAAGGGCGTGGTGCCTGTCGAGGGAGCGAGCGCGCGGTGGAGCCCCGGTCTCCCGAGGTAGAACTCTGGTCTTCCGAGGTAGAGCCCTGGTCGCGCGGGGTAGAGCCGTGAGGGCTAGCTCGCGCGATCGCGGGGGGAGCCCGTGAGGACGAGGCCGATCCCCGTCATGACCACGAGCGCACCGAGCACGACGGCGACCGGCGTCGTCCAGGTCCCCGTCGCGGTCTGCAGGGCGCCGGCGAGCGTCGGGGCCACGGCGGCGAGGCAGTAGCCGACCGACTGCACCGTCGCCGACGCCTGTCGACCGCGGCGGACCGTCGGGAAGCGCTGCGCGACGAGCGTGAAGACGACGACGAAGTTCGCGGCCTGCGCGATCCCGGCCATCGACGCCCACACCGCCCACAGTCCCGGCGCGACGAGCAGGCCCAGGGGCAGCGTCAGCCACAGCACCGCGATCACGGCGAAGCTCTGCCGCAGCGACCATCGCCGCACGGCGAGCGGCACGGCGAGCCCCCCGACGATCGCGAACCCCTGGAACAGCGACGCCGCCCCGCCCGACGCCGCGCGCGGGATCCCCGCCAGGTCCTCCAGGATGAGCGGCAGCCACGCCGTGAGCGCGTAGAAGCTCGACGACTGGAGCGCGAACATCGCGCACAGCCACCACGTGAACGGCGTCGCGAGGACGTGGCGCTCGCGGGCGGCGGCGGGGTCGGTGCCGGTGACGCCCTCCGCCGCTGCGGTGGCGAGGTCGCCGGGGTCGGGGGCGGCGTCGTCGTCCGACCCGCCCGCGTCGGCCCGCGCGCGCCCCGCTCCGTCGGCGGGCGCCGTCGTGCCCGACGGCGTCCCGCTCGCCCGGTCGGTCGCCGCCCCTCCCGGCCGGCTCGGCTCGCGCGGGACCGCCCGCAGCCACCACACGAGCGCGACCACCGCGAGGACCGACCAGGACGCGAGCGCCCAGCGCCACCCGACGGCGTCGGCCAGGGGCGCGGTGAGCGCCGTCGTCGCGACGGTCCCCACGTTGATCGCCGCCGTGTACAGGCCCGTCACCGTCGCGACGTGGCCCGGGAAGTCGCGCTGCGCGATCATCGGGACGGCCAGGTTCGCCGTCGTGATGCCGAGCCCCAGGAGCACCGTCCCGGCGAACGTGCCCGCGGCGCCGAGGGCGGCGACGTCGGCCGAGCGCAGCAGGGTGCCGGCGAGGATCAGCGCCAGGGCGACGGCGATCGCCGTCCGCAGCGACGACCGCCCCAGGAGCCCCGCGACCGCGGGCGTCGCCACGGCGAAGCAGAGCACGGGGATGCCCGTGAGCAGGCCCGCGGCCGCCGCGGTGAGGTGCAGGTCCGCCGCGACGTCCGCGACGACGGGCGGCAGCGCCGTGAGCGGCGCGCGCAGGTTGACCGCGACGAGCAGCACCGCGACGAGCAGCACGCCGTCGATCCCGCCCCGGAAGGTGCTCGGGCGGGGCGGCCGGGACGGCGGCATCGGGCGGTGACCTCCGGGTGCGGGCACGTGCGACGCCGCGCGGCCCGGTCAGCCGGGTCGTCGGTCAGTCGTCGAACTGTCCTACGACTGTACGCAGGAGCGCCGCGAGCGCAGGGCGGCCGCCGGGCTCCAGCGCGTCGAGGATGCGAGCCTCCACCGCGAGCAGGTCGGTCATCGCCGTGTCGACGCGCTCCAGGCCCTCGGGCGTGAGCTCCACGAGCACGCCGCGACGGTCGTCGGGGGACCGGCGGCGCAGCACGAGCCCGCGCTCCTCGAGCCGGTCGATGCGGTTCGTCATGGTCCCGCTGGTCACGAGCGTCTGCGTGACCAGCGCCCCGGGCGACAGGCGGTACGGCTCGCCGGCCCGCCGCAGCGCGGACAGGACGTCGAACTCCCAGGTCTCCAGGTGCCCGCGCGCGAACGCCGTGCGGCGCGCGCGGTCGAGGTGCCGGGCGAGGCGGTCGACGCGCGAGAAGACGGTGAGCGGCTCGACGTCGAGGTCGGGGCGCTCGCGCTGCCACGCCGCGACGATGCGGTCGACCTCGTCCTCGTGCTGCTGCTCCATGACGCGAGAGTACTCGATGTGTCTCGACATCAAGACTCTTGACGCCCCCACGCATCCGGCCAAGAGAGAACCGCGGTCGCTCGAGGTAGAACCCTGGTGGGCCGAGGTAGAGCCCTGGTCGGTCGAGGGAGAACCCTGGTGGGTCGAGGTAGAACCGCGGGTTGTCAGCCGCGGTTCGTCGCCGTGACCGACAACCGCGGGCAGTCGCCCGAGTGAGGGGAGACCAGGGCGAGACGACGCCGGGCGGGGTGGGTGGTGGTGCCGCGTCGTGGCGGGCCTGGCGGGAGCCGCGAGGAACGAGCGGCGGATGGTAGACGCGGCACCACCACCCACCCCGACCACCCAGGCCAGCCACACGCCGTCGAGCACAACAACCACGGCTCTATCTCGCGCAACTACGCCTCTACCTCGCGCGACCACGGCTCTACCTCGCGCGACCACGCCTCTATCTCGCGCGACGGTTCTTTCTCGCCGCGGTCCCGGGTCAGGTGGTGCGGAGGGCGTCCTTGAGCTTGACGCGGGCGCCGGTGCGCAGGACCGCGTTGGAGTAGATCTTCGCGGCGAGCCACACGAGCACCGGGATGACGGCGAGCGAGAGGCCGAGGGCGAGGAGCGCCTCCCAGGTCTCGGCGCTGCCGAGCGCGATGCGTACGGGCATGAGGAGCGGCGAGCACAGCGGGACGAACGACAGCCACACGACGAGCGGGTTGTCGGGAGCCCACGGCGCGACGGAGATGCCGACGACGTACGGCACGATCATGAGGAACGTGACCGGGGTCGTGACCGCGCCGACGTCCTCCTGGCGCGAGACGAGCGCGCCGAGGCCGGCCATGAGGAGCGCGTAGCTGACGAACCCGACGACGAACCACACGAGCGCCCAGGCGGCCGCGGTGCCGAGGTCGATCGTCGACGTGTCGACGAGGCCGAGGCCGAGCGCGGTCCCGACGCCCGCGAGCACGACGAGCGCGACCTGCCCGAGGCCGACGAGGCCGATGCCGAGCACCTTGCCCGCCATGAGCTGCCAGGGCCGGACGGTCGAGAGCAGGAGCTCGACGACGCGGCTCGTCTTCTCCTCGACGACGCCCTGCGCGATGAGCTGGCCGCTGATCATGATGGCCATGAAGAGCAGGACGCCGGTGACGAGGCCGGTGACGTAGCGGGTCGGGTCGAACTCGCTGGGCTCGCCGATGGTGCGCACGGTCGGCGCGGCGGTCGCGACGTCGCCCGCGACCTGGGCGGGGTCGCCGCCGAGGCTCGCGACGGCGTCGGACAGCGCGGTCTGCTGGGCGAGGGTCGTGAAGACGGCGGTGAGGCCGGGGGAGAGCTCGGTGTCCACGACGACGGTGGGCGAGTCGGCGGACCCGGTGACGAGGGCGTCGAGGTCGCCGTCGCGCACCTGGGCCTCGCCCGCCGCGTCGTCGGCGACGTCGACGGTCTCGACCTCGGTCCCGAGGGTGGTGCCCGTGGCCTGGATCGACTCCGCGAGCGCCGCGGTCTGCGGCGTGACGCCGACGCGCTCGGCGGTCGGGCCGGACGAGCTCGCGAGGTTCAGCACCACCCCGCCGAGCACGACCGCGCCGACGAGGACCACGGTGAGCCAGACGAACGACTTCGAGCGGAGCCGCGTCGTGATCTCGCGGCCCGCGACGAGACGGATCGCGCCCCAGGACGTCAACGAGGTCCCCGTGCTCATGCCCCCACCTCCACGGTCTCGGCGGCCGTCCCGGCCGGCTTCTCCTCGGCGCTCACGACGTCGCGGTACAGCTCGGTGAGCGACGGTCGGACGAGCGAGAACTCGTGCACCGGCCCGGCGGCGAGCGCCGCGCGCAGCACGGCCTGCTCGCGCCCGCTGGTCCCGTCGACGGCTCCGTCGCGGGCGGCCCCGACGCCCGGCGCGAGCTCCACCACCGTGCGCGACCCCTCGAGGCTGACGGCCCGCGCGTCGGGCACGGCGCCGATCCAGCCCGCCCCGGGCGGACCGTCCACGACCCACCTCTCGGTCTCGGTCCGGCGGAGCTCGTCGATCGTGCCGACCTCGACCATCGCGCCGTCCTTGATGATCCCGACGCGGTCGCACAGGCGTTCCACGAGGTCGAGCTGGTGCGAGGAGAAGACGACGGGGACGCCCGCGTCGGCGCGGGCGCGCAGCACGTTGCTCATGACGTCGACGGCCACGGGGTCGAGCCCGCTGAACGGCTCGTCGAGCACGAGCAGCTCGGGGTCGTGCGTGAGCGCGGCCGCGAGCTGGACGCGCTGCTGGTTGCCGAGCGAGAGCTTCTGGACCTCGTCGCCGCGGCGGGCGTCGACGCCGAGCGTCGTGGTCCAGCGCTCCATCGCGTCCTTCGCGTCGGCGGCGGACAGCCCGTGCAGCCGGGCGAGGTAGACGAGCTGCTCGCCGACCTTCATCCGCGGGTAGAGCCCGCGTTCCTCGGGCATGTAGCCGATGCGCCGCCGTGCGGCGAGGTCGATCGGTCGCCCGTCCCAGCGCACCTCGCCGCCGTCGGCGGCGAGCACGCCGAGGATGATGCGCATGGTCGTGGTCTTGCCGGCGCCGTTGGAGCCGACGAAGCCGAAGATCTCCCCGGCGCGCACGTCGAACGACGTCCCGCGCAGGGCGCGCACGTCGCCGTAGGTCTTGGTCAGCGAGTCGATCTCGAGTGTCGCCATGTGCCCCAGACAACCACGGGGGCACGCGCACGGCACGGGACAGATGTCACGTCCTGCACCCTCCCGACGGACGGGGCGGGCCCGCCGGAGGTCGGGGGTCGCCTCCCCGGCCGAGGGCTCAGCCCCGGTGCTCGTCGCGCACGGGCGGCAGCGGGGTGCGCGCGGCCCGCACGGTGAGGCGGAGCATCGCGGAGGTCGCGTCGTCGACGTCGGCGACGTCGTCGCGCCGGACGGCGTCGAGCGCGGCCCAGAGGAGCTCGCGCGCGATCGCGGCCTCCCGCTCGTCGAGACGCGCGGAGATGGACTCGACCGCGCTCATCGCGACGAGGACGCGCATGCCCGCCGACGTCGGGGGCGCGACGCGCACGCGCCGGATCTCGACGGCGTCGCGCAGGGCCCGGCGCTCGACGCGCGAGAGCCGGGGGCCGGCGACGCGCAGGAGGACCCGCGTGAGGAGCGCGGCCGTGACGCCGAGGAGCGCGGCGACGAGGACGAGGACGACGGGCGCCAGGGCGTGCCCGACGACGAGCGCGGCGATCGCGGTCGCCACGCCCGCGACGAGCCCCAGGCGCACGCCGTCGACGGACGCCTGCCACTCGGCGTGCCGCCGCACCCGGTCGAGCTCGCGTGGTGTCAGGCCGGGGACCAGGACGTCGGTGCGCTGGACGATGCGGTCCGGCGCCCCGGCGACGGCCCCGTGGAGGCAGCGCGCCGTCGTCCAGGTCGAGTACCCCCAGACCGTGGGACGGATCTCGTCCTGGCAGTCCTCGTGCGTGCGGTCGGTGGACCGGTCGTGCCCGTGCATGACGTGCCCCGCTTCGTCGATCTGGTGCTTCCGGGATGAGAGACGGGCCCGACCAGCGGTCATGACGCGGGTTGCACGTGCTTTCCCGCTCACGACCTACCTTGTCACGGGCATCACGGCACGGTGACGGGCACGCGCGGGGAGACGGTGGGCTGAGCGCGGCGGTCGGTGCCGCCGAGCACGTGCTCGACCGCGTCGACGACCGACTCCGCAGCGTGCCCGTCGCCGAACGGGTTGCGCGCCCTCGCCATCCGGCGGTGAAGCTCCTCGTCCGTGAGCAGCTCGCGCAGCGTCCGGACGATCCGCGACTGGTCGGTGCCCACCAGCACGGCGCCGCCGGCCGCGACGACCTCGGGGCGCTCCGTGGTGTCCCGGGTCACGACGACGGGCACGTCGAGCGCCGGCGCCTCCTCCTGGACGCCGCCCGAGTCAGTGAGCGCGACGGTGGCGCGGGACAGGACGTGCGAGAACGCGCCGTAGTCGAGGGGCTCCGTGAGGTGGATGTTCGGGATCCCACGCACGGCGGGCAGGATCGTGGCGCGTACGAGCGGGTTGCGGTGCATCGGTAGGACGACGAGGACGTCGGGGAAAAGGCTCGCGACGCGCACGAGCGCGGCGGCGACCTCGGCGATCCCTGCGTCCCAGGACTCGCGGCGGTGCGCGGTCGCGAGGACGATGCGACGGCCGGAGCGCATCGCCTCATCGAGCACGGGGTCCCCCGTCTCGGTGCGCAGCGGGGCGACGTGCAGGAGCGCGTCGATCACGGTGTTGCCCGTGACGACGACGTCGGCCCGCGGCACGTTCTCCACATAGAGGTTGTGGGCGGCCGCCTCCGTCGGGGCGCAGTGCCGGGCCGCGACCGCCGACACGAAGCGCCGGTTGGCCTCCTCCGGGAACGGGGAGTAGAGGTCGCCCGTGCGTAGCCCCGCCTCAACGTGCACCACGGGCACGCGGCGATGGAACGCCGCCAGGGCGCCCGCGAAGGCGCTCGTCGTGTCGCCCTGGACGACGACGGCGTCGACCGGATGCTCGTCGAGGAACGACCCGAACCCACGCAGAGCCCCCGCGAGCACGTCGTCGAGCGACTGCCGCTGCCGCAGCAGGCCGAGGTCGTGGTCGGGGACGATGCCGAACAGGGAGTTGACCTGGTCGAGCATCTCGCGGTGCTGTCCCGAGGTCACGACCACGGGGACCAGCCCGTCGCGGCGGTCCAGGGCGTGCACCACGGGAGCGAGCTTCACTGCCTCGGGCCGCGTGCCGTACAGCACGGCGACGCGGCGACGGCGGTCCACCAGGTCCATGGGTTGTCCTTCGTTCGGTGCCGGTGCGCTCGGGAGGAGCGATGACACCCAGACGGACGGCCCGGCGTGACGTGGATGACGGGTGAGGATCACGCTCAGGCGGGGGGCTCGTCGGGGACGCCGTCGGGCGAGGCCTGCACGGCGCGCGCGGCGAGGCGGATCATGGCCGAGGTTGCGTGCCGGACGCCGTCGTCGTCGTGTCGCCGCGCCGCCTCGACGGCGGACCACAGGAGCTCGCGCGCCAGCGCCCGAGCGGTCTCCCCGAGGGCGTCGGCCGCGCCCTCGACCGTACTCATCGCAACGAGCACGTGCATCCCGGTCGACGACCCGGCCGCGGAGTGCGTACGCCGGATCTCGACGGCACGCCGCAAGGCGTGGCGTTCGGTGCGGCTCAGCCGGGGTCTGAGGAGGTACACGATCCCGTGGACGTTCGCCAGCACGACGGCCGCCACGACGAGTGCCACGAGCGGCAGCGGCCGCCCGGCCAGCGCCCACGTCGCGACGAGCACCGTGACGCCCGCGACCAGCGGCGCGGTGAGGGCGAGGCGCCCGGGCCTGGCGGTCGCACGCCAGGCCGCGTGGCGCTGCAAGTGCTCCAGCTCGTCCGGGGTGAGGCCAGGCACGACGACGTCCGTCCGGCCCTCGAGATGGCGCGGCAGTCCCGGGACGTCACCGAGGAGACATCCCGTGGTGCGGGACGTGGCGTAGCCCCAGAGCGTGGGGCGCACGACGTCGCGGTCGTACCTGCCAGGGCGCTGCTCAGTGCGCATGGGCACCTCCGTCGGTCGCACATCTTCGTGCACGGACAGACGGAGGGGCGGGACAGCGGTGACGGCCGAGGCGGGACCTGTCCAAGGCCTGGACAGGCGTGCCGGCGTCCGCTCCGTCAGGCGTCCCGGGCTCTCTCCCCGGGTGCGGGGACGAGTTGGACGCCCGCGGCGAGCAGCGCGCACGCGGCGGCCGTGAGGAAGACGGGTCCGTACCCCAGCCCGAGCGACAGCACGGACGCCGTGAGGAGCGGGGCGAGCGACTGCGTCGCGGTCGTCGCGGTCCCGAGAAGGCCGAGGTCCCGACCGGCGTGCGTCGGAGACGGCAGCAGGTCGATGCTCTGGGCGAGCTGAACGGTGAGGAAAGCCCCGGTACCCAGACCTCCGAGCGTGGCGAGCACGACCACCGACCAGCTGCTGGGGAATAGCCCCGGCAGGACCGCCCCCACCGCGACGAGCAGTGCGCCGACGACGAGGAACGGGGGTCTCCGGGTCGCGTCCGACCATCGTCCCGCCACGAGGCCGCCTGTCGCGACGCACGCCAGGAAGATCACCGCGTTCAGGGCGGTGACGGTGGCGCCCCTCACGGTGGACAGCCCGACGTGGTCGATGAGGATGTAGAGCTGGAACGCGGTCAACGAGTGCATTCCCAGGATGAGCGCGACCCGCGAGAGGAGGACGCGTCGCAGGTCGGGAGCGCGCAGAATGCCGCGAAGACCGGCGAGCACGCCGTCGTTCCGTCCGCCGCGGCGGACACGGGCGGGCACCGCACGGTGTCGGGCATCACGGCCCCGCACCGGGAGGAACGACAGCCCCCCCGCCACCGTGACCGCGCAGAGCGTCAGCGTCGCCGCCGAGATGTCGGTCGAGCGTCCGGCGACGACGAGGACGCCGACGCCGGAACCCACGCCCGTGGCGAGCCCGAGCAACGATGCCGCTGCCCCGCGACGACCCGGGACGACGTCGTCGGCGACGACCGCTGCCGCGCCCGCGTCCACGGCGTTGAGGGCCACCTGGGCGACGACCCAGAGGAGGGCGAGAGCAAGGACCGTCGACGCGTGCGGTAGGAGAGCGATCGCACCTGCGCCCACGACGGCACCGCCGACGATCCACGGGGCGCGCGGTCCCCACGCGGTCGGTGTTCGGTCGGACAGGTAACCGAGCCAGGGCAGCGAGAGCGCCGTCACGATCGAGGAGATCGCGGAGATCGACGCCAGGGCGTTCTCCTTGGAGTCGAGGGCGACCTGCTGGACCACGAGCGGGAGGACGACGGCCACCACACCGCCGAGCGACACGTACGCGGCGGTCTGGGCGACCGCGGCGGCGACTTCCGCACGGGGTGAACTCGGCGGGCTCACGGGACGATCCCGCGCGCGCGCGCCTCGCGGACGGCCTCCAGACGGCCGTGCACCCCGAGCTTGCGGTAGACGCTCCGCAGTTGCGTCTTGACGGTGTTCGGTGAGACATGCAGGTCGCGGGCGACCGCGCCGAGGTCTCCGCCTCCGGCCAGGGCGCGCAGCACGGCGAGCTCGCGCGCCGAGAGGTCGGCGGTCTCGACGTGCTGCGGGAGAGCCGCGCGGACGCCCGCGAACAGGTCGGTGAGGTCGTCCTCCGCGAGACGCTCCAGCGTGTCCCTGTCCCGCAGGCTCGTCGTCAGCCAGGGCAGGCGGCAGCCCGTCGCGCGTGACAGGGCGACGGCGCGCCGTGCGTCGTGCCGCGCCGGGCCGTGCTGCCCGACCCCCTCGAGGCACACGGCGCGCAGCGCCGTGTAGGAGATCTCGGTCCGCGCGCCGTGAGCCGTGGAGGGCGGCAGACCGACGGCCTTGAGCGCGGCGACGTCGTCCCCCCGCGCGTGCTCGACGAGCCCACGGGCGACGCGGACCGCCGGGTCAGTACCACGGACGTCGTGCAGCTCCACGAGCGCCTCGTCACCGCGTCCCTCAGCCAGCGCGGCGAGAGCCCGCGCGACGGCGAGGCGCCCGCCCCACAGGGCGCTCGCGGGGGCACGGCGTCTCGGCGAGCCGGCAAGCTCGACCGCGGGGGGATGTGCGGTCCCCTCCATGAGGAGGAGCGTCGACGTGGCGAGCGCGTGGAGCGGCCAGAACTCGTTGGTGCGCATCTCGTCCTCTAGCGCCGCGAGATGCTCCCGGGCGAGCGCCGGACGCGCCTCCTCGAGCGCGACCCACGCCCGGGCCACCGTCGCCATCGACGCGGGGTAGGGACCGTACGAGGCGACGAGGTCGGCGTCGTCCGGGATCGTGGTGAGAAGGTGACGCGCGAGCGCGACGTCCCCCGCGACCGCGTGCAGACCCGCGAGACGAGCGCGGCCCTGCTGCGCGGGACCGTCGCCGTCCACGAACGTGGCGGTCGACGCCTCGGTCGCCGTGATCGCCGAGCCGAGGTCGCCGACCGCGAGGAGGGAGGAACCGAGCTGGCGCAGGGCGAGGGGGCGTGCGGCGTCGAGGTCGGCGTCGGCGCCGGGCGGGAGGTCCTCGATCGCCGCGAGCGCCCGGTGAGCGCTCGCGGCGCTGCGCTCGCCACGGCCGAGCAGGCGGTAGGCCACGCTCTGGCCCACGAGGACGAGCGCACGCTCGCCCTCGGTCGCGCGTGGGTAGCGTGCCGCCAGACCGGTCCCTGCGAGCGCGAGGAGCTCGGTCGCCCGCACGCGGTGCTCCGCGCGGGCAAAGTGCGCCACCGCGAGAGTGAGAGCGATGATGGGGTGCCTCGCGAGCACGCCGATCCCCAGGCCGCCGAGGGCACGAGCCGTGTGCTCGGGATCGTGCTCGGCCATCTCCGACCACCGCATGAGCAGCAGACGCTGCAGGGCCACCCAGTCCTCTAGCTCGATCGCCGCGTCGATCCCGACGACGTGGGCCCGACTCTCGAGTGACCAGCGCAGCGACTGGCGAAGGGCTCGCTCCTCCGCCTCTGGTGCCCGCGCGCGCAAGCTGTACCGGAGGACAGCACGGACGACCGGTGACACGACGAACCACTCGCGATCCTGGTCGGCCCAGGATCCAAGCCCTGCGCGCTCCAGCGCACTGATCGCGTCTGCAGCCAGGAGCCGTGCGAGGCCACGCGTGAGCCGGGACGGAGTGGCGAGGAGCTCGAAGGTGTGGCGGACGAGGGGGTCCACGTCACTGAGCAGGTGCTGCCCGGCGAGTGCCGCACGCGTGAGCAGGGTGCGCGACGTTGCCGTCCCGAGGTTCACGGTACCTGCGCGAGCGTCGAGCAGGAGCGCCCGGGCGTAGAGAGGGATCCCGCCGGTCACCTCGACGACCCTGCGCGCATGCTTCTCCGTCAAGCTCAGGTCGATCAGGGCGGCTGCCTCGATCACCTCCTCGGTCGTGAACATCAGGTCCTTCTCGCCCACGACCTCGACACCGTATCGGAGACGGTTCTCGACGCTGTCCAGGCTGTCGAGCGCGCGCGTCGTGACGACGCCGGAGACGTGGGGCCACGACGAGGCGCGAAGAATCTCGGTGCCGATACGGGGATCAACTCGGTGGTCGTAGCCGTCCAGGACGAGGACGACGGGGTCCGGCCGCAGCGCGAGGATCTCGTCGAGCGGCTGCGCGCCGTGCGTTGCGAAGCCGTCCCGGACGGTGGACGTTCCGACCGCGCCCAGCGCGGAGCGTGCGGCCCCCCGCAGCTCCTCCAACGACAGCGCGTGGCGGGCGTCGATCCAGACGACGATGCCGTGCCCCGTGGCCGTTGTCGCGTCCGCCAGCTCGGCAGCAAGGGCGGTCTTGCCGCTCCCGGCCGACCCGCGCAGCACGACGAGAGAACTCGAGCGGGACGTCAGGCGGTCGGTCAGACGCTGCCGCCTGAGGTGCCACGGCGGGAGGGGTGGGAACGAGGGGAACGAACGCTCGGTCCTCGGGGGAGGCGAGCCTGTGCCGTCAGACCGCACGACAGCACCTCAATAGCAGCCCTTTCTCGAGACGGTTCGCCAGGAATTACGCATTCTAGGAGGGCAAATCGGGGTCCGCGGTCACGCCTCGCGGGACAGTCGAGCCGGACGGGCAGGCACGAAGGGCCCTTGCCGTTGCTCTTGCGTACGGCAAACCTACCCGTACCCGGTCGCCTTCTCCGTCGTCTACCCAGTCGTCAGGAACGATCCTCGAATCCCGAGACGGGCGTAGGTGGAGGCACACCAGATGACGACGAGAAGATTGCGGCGGCGTGTCGCACGACGGGCTGGAGCGCTGATCACGGCGCTTCCGTTGGGGCTGGCGCTCATGGCCGGAGGCGCTGGGAGCGCGTGGGCGGCGCCCGGCGATCCGGTGTCCGGCACCCCGACGACGACCGAGCGGACGTCGACCTTCAGTTGGCCGAGCGAGCGGACCGCCGGCCAACGCACGTACCGGAGTGCCGCCGGAGGCGGTTCGCTCTGGAGTGGCGGCACGGTGACGGTTGCGGGTCAGGGTGATGGAGTGGCCGCGGGACGCCACTTCTTCGTCGCCGGCGGTATCCGGGCACCCCGGCCGGTCTGTGACAACGGCAGAGCATCCGTCACGGTGACGTTCACCGTTCGCAACCTCGGCCCGGACGCAGGGGTCGGGTTCGTCGGAGAGCTGCTCCTCGGCGAGACCGATGTCGGCAACTCCGCGACGGAGCTTCGGCGTAACTTTGCTGTGAACACGAGCGAGACCGTGACCGTCACACGGAGTGTCAGCTCTGCCGCGCTCGCTGCCGGCAACGTGACGACGGCGCTCTCGCTCGAGACGGAGCAGGGACACGCGAGCACGGGGACGCTCCAGGTCAAGCGATGGCGTGTCTCGGACTTCAGCGCTGCCTTCGACTACGACACCGCGGGATGCGTTCCGGTCCTGGTCGACGACGCTCGCACGGGTCGGTACGAGACGCCCCTGACGCTGACCCCGTCGCTGAACGACACCATCCCGCCGGGATCGTCGACGCCCGTGTACGACGCCCGCAGCGCGAACGGCGGTCACGTCGTGCGTAACAGCGACGGGACGGTGACGTACACCCCTGCGAACGGGTTCTACGGCCCGGACACGTTCTCGTACCGGGTCACGGGCCCGTACGGGGAGCAGCGCGACGCCACGGTGACGATCAACGTGCCGGCGCCGGCGGCGGTATTGGTCGACGACGCTCGCACGGGTCGCTACGAGACACCGCTGACACTGACCCCGTCGCTGAACGACACCATCCCTCCCGGATCTTCGACGCCTCAGTACGATCCCGTCACGACGAACGGCGGTAGCGTCGTTCGCAATAGTGACGGCACGGTGACGTACACCCCGCCCGCGGGCTTTGTCGGGGCTGACACCTTCACCTATCGAGTGACCGGACCCGACGGTGCGCAGAAGGAGGCGACCGTCACCATCACCGTGCGTGAGCCGGAGGTGCCCCTGGAACCTGCGGACCTGGTGGACGACTCGGGTTCCACCATTGCCGGGACGCCGGTCTCCCTCGAGATCATGGCGAACGACGACGTGCCCGACGGTTCGACGGGATGGGACGTCGACACAACGTCCTCGAATGGCGGGACGGTCGTCGACAACGGTGACGGGACGGTGACCTACACCCCTCCTGCCGGGTTCGTCGGGACGGACACGTTCACGTATCGGGTGACCGGTCCGGACGGTGTCGAGGTAGAGGCGACGGTGACGGTCACCGTGACCGAAGGCGACGAGCCGTCGGTGCCGATGGTGCCGGGCGGCGTGGCCGCTGCGGGCCTGCTGGGCCTGGTAGGTGCCGGCACCGCGTGCATGCGCGGACGTCGCGAGGACTGAGCGGCTGCACGAAGATCCTCGCCCCGAGGACGACATAGCGTCCGGTGCCTCGATTCCTGAGTGCGTCGGGCGCTGTGTCCGTCCCGCCCCGGGACCTCGACGGCGATCAATCCCGGATCCCGCGACGATCGGCATCGAGGAGCGCGTCCGCCCGTCGTCGGACGCCGAGCTTGCGGTAGGGCCGGGTTCGCCGGTGCTTGATCCCCAGCTTTGGGCAAGCGTCGCGCCACGTGTGGGAGCGGTAGGCCGACCTGTTGTCGGACAGCACCTGCCGAGCGTGCACCCCGCGTGCGGCGAGTGACCCCGAGATGATCAGGCTCGTAGCGGCGCGATGGCTCGCCGGTGACCCGATCGATCCGGGTAAGCCGGTCGATCCGGCACCGCACCAGCACCGCATGGACCGTGGAGGCAGGCATGCCCAGGCGACCGGCGATCTGGACCGGTCCCAACCGGTGTCGCCACCGCAGCCGCACGACCTGCTCGACCAGATGTTGCGGGGTGCGGATCGGGCTGTGGTGCGGACGCGAGCTGCGATCGGCCATCCCGGCGACGCCCTCGGTGCGATACCGCTCGGCCCACTTCCTCGCGTTGCGGGCCGAGACCATGAACATCTCCGCCGCGGCCGTGTAGGTCCAGCCGGACTCGATGACCAGCCGCGGCAGCCGCAGCCGTGTTCTCGGGGTGAGCAGGGCGTGAGCGTGTGACACGAAGGCCTCCGGCGGGTGGACGTGGTTCCTCGACAGCTCCACGTCACAACCGGAGGCCTTCGTCATCCGGTAGCCCGCCCCCGCGTCGTCATCAGGGGATCCGGACAACCTCCTCTGGACCTCACAGCCAGGCAGCATGATCCTGGTCGCCCCGTTCAACCGATCATGCGCCCAGTCCGACGTGAGTCCGGGACGTCGGCGCGCGTCGACCACGGCTCGGATCACCGGCCACAGGCTGAGAGCACTCGCAGGACGGGCCCTCGTCTCGGCGGAAGCCGAGAGCTGTCGGTTCGTCCGGAGCCGGAGGAGCTGCAGCCTCCTGGGTTCACCTACGTGTTCACCCGGTACCTCCGTGGGGAACGAGCGTCTTGAGAAGTGCACGCGGCTGTCCGGCCGTGTGCTGGCACCCCGGGGAGACCTCTCCGGGAGATCCGAAGGGTATTCACATGCGCAGCATGCGGAGAACGGGACGGGCGGTGGCGGCCGTCGGACTGTGTGCAGGGCTGGCGGTCGGACTGACGGCGATGCCGGCGTCGGCGGCGCCCGGCACGGGCGACGAAACGACGACGAACCTCCTGTACTCGGTCAACGGCGGGGCGTGGTCGGACACGGTGACGGCGCAGCGTGGCGACACGGTCACGGCGCGGCTCTTCTACGACACGACGAAGGACTCGACGGTGACGGGTGCGTCGCTGACGACGCAGATCCCGGACGGGTTCACCTACGTGCCCGGCTCGACGCGCAATGTGCTGACGCCGGGTGCGAACGTGGCCACGGGTGCGGTGGGTACGGAGACCAAGGCAGCGGCGGTCGCGGACTCGGTGTGGTCGGGCGACCAGCTGCAGGTGTCGCCGTCGGCGGGGTTCAACGGAGAGTCGAACGCGTCGCAGTCGGGCGTGCTGCGCAACGGCGTCAAGCGCTATCTCAACCGCGTGAACTGTGCGTACGCGCGCGTCAACGCCGGCACGACCGACTTCTTCGCCCAGACGATCTCGGGGACGGCGAACGACGCGTTCTTCGGAGCCGGGACGTCGGCGTCCAACACCGCGGCGACCGCCGCGGACTGCGGCCCCGGTAACGCGTTCGCGCCCAGCCCGAACAACACCGGTGTCGTCGTGCTCGACCTTCTCGGCAACCGGTACGTGAACCTGCACCATTGCTCCTTCGTTCGCGCGATGGGTGGGCAGTCGGACTTCTACTCCCAGACGGTGCCCACCGTCGCCAACGCCGTCTTCCGGGCCGGCACGAACGCGTCCAACGCGGCCGACTCCGCGGCCGACTGCGGCCCGGGCAACGAGTTCGCGCCCAACCCGGCCAACTCGGGTGCTCTTGCGCTCGACCTGGTCGGGAGCCGCTACGTTAACCTGCACCACTGCTCGTACGTGCGCACGGCGGGCGGGACGACGGACTTCTTCTCCCAGACGATCTCCGGCACGGCCAATGACTCGTTCTACGCGGCCGGCACCAACGCCGCCAGCACCGCGGACACGGCTGCCGACTGCGGCCCTGGCGGGACCGGCGCCGCGATGTACGCCTTCAACCCGGGAAACTCCGGCGCTCTCGCGCTCGACCTGCTGGACTCGGCGCGTGGTCAGGGGTTCGTGGAGTTCGCGTTCACGTCGGAGGTTCCGGAGCCCGCGCAGTGCGGTGAGACGGTGACGGAGCCGGAGCTGGTGTCGAGCCGTCAGGGTGTGCTGAACGGCGCGGGCACGGGGATGCCGTCCTCGAGCGCGTCCGTGACGCTGGCAGAGTACGTCGACGAGGGGGAACCGTGCCCCCTGCCTGTGGAGCTCGTGGACGACGCCGCCTCGACCGTCGTGGATGTCCCGACAGAGATCGACATCGCGGGCAACGACACGATCCCCGATGGTTCGTCGGGGTTCACGGTCGACGCGACGTCGGCTCAGGGTGGTTCGGTCGTGGACAACGGTGACGGCACCGTCAACTACACCCCGGCGGCCGGTTTCGTCGGCACGGACACGTTCACGTACCGGGCCACGGGTCCGGACGGTGTCGAGCGGTCGGCGACGGTGACGGTGACGGTGACCGAGGACGACGAGCCCGCGGTGCCGATGGTCGCGGGAGGCTTCGCCGCGGCCGGTCTGCTGGGTCTGGCGGGAGCGGGCGCCGCGCGCCTGCGCACCCGTCGTCAGGACTGACCGAGGCCCTGACCAGAGCGCGACGGTCCCGTCCCTCCAGCCCCGGGTGGACGGGGCCGTCGTGCGTCCGCAGTTCGTGCGGAGGCCACGAGCCCGGTCGTGCGAGGCTGCGGTCGCCGACGCCCCGAGAGAGGACGCCCGCCCGATGGCGAGCGACGCGCCCACCCCTGCCCTCCCCGCTGCGCTGGCGATGCTCACGAGCCCGACGGCGATCGCCGCGATGATCGCGCTGCTCCTGTCCCGGCGGGGACGGGTGAACGCGACCGCGTTCGCGGGCGGCTGGTTCGCCGCGGTCGGCGCGGCCGTCGTCGTCGCCGCTCTGGTGCGGCCCACCCTGCCCGACGGCGGAGCGGGGTCGGGCGTCATGTCCCTCGTGCTCGGCAGCGGCGCCCGCGTTCGTCGCGGTAGGGCTCGCCGGTGCGGGGCTGCTCGGGCTTTGCGCCGTCAGGGCAGGAGGCCGCGCTGCGCCGCCGCGGCGAGCGCATCCTGCCGCGTCGTGACACCGAGCTTGCGATAGATGCTCTTGACCTGGGTGCGGACGGTGTTGGGCGAGACGTAGAGCTCGGCCGCGAGCGACGGCACGTCGTGGCCGCGGGCGATGCCTTCGAGCACGACGATCTCGCGGTCCGAGAGCCCGGACACCCGGACCACGGACGGCAGCACGTCGCGGTCGAGCGGCGCGGACCGCAGCACGGCGGCCGACGCGGCGTCGGGCACGTCGAGCAGGAGCGCGAGCCGCTCGCGCTCGTCGGTGGGAAGGACGAGCAGGGGCGTGCGGATCCCGCCCGCGTCGAGCGCCCCCACGGCGTCCTGGGCGAGCGCGACCGCCGGTCCCGGTCTGCCGAGCCGGGCCGAGGTCGCGGCGAGCAGGAGGAGACGCTGCGCCAGCAGCCGCGGTCCCGACTCGGCGATGCCCGTCGGGTCCATGAGCAGGGTGAACGCCTCCTGGTCCTCCCCGAGCGCGAGCCGCGTCCTGGCGAGGACGACGCGCACCGGCAGGTCGGCGGTGTCCGCGTCGCGCAGCGACGCCAGGGCGCGGTCGCCCTGCCCGGCGCCGAGGGCCAGCATCGCCTGGAGCGCCGCCAGCCGTGACCGGCGGAAGGGCGTCAGGGGCCGGGGCGCCATCTCCGCCGTCTTGCGCGCGAGCCGGGAGGCGCCTGCGAGCGCCCGGCCCGCGAGCAGGTCCGTGTAGGCCTGAGCCTGGGCGAACACGACCCAGTGCTCGTTGGCGCCCGCCTCGCCCTCGATCTCGTCGAGCCGCTCCTGAGCCTCGGCGAGGTCGACTCTCTCGATGGTCCCGTACACCTCGGCCAGCAGGCCGAACGCGCGGACGTACGGGCCCGCCGCGATGGGCGCCCACGGGAGGGCACGGGTGGTCCGGGCGTGGGCGGCGGCCGCCCGCTGGTGGCCCTCGGCCGCGCCGATCCCCGAGAGCAGGGTGACGCTCTGCCACGAGGCCCCGCTCGCGCCGTCCCGGGCGAACCCGGCCCGCAGGACGCCCAGGGCCCGCCGCGCGAACCCCGCCGCGTACAGCGTCATCGCGTTCTGCTCGTCCATCTGGCTCCGCAGGGCGTCGACGTCGGGAGAGGAACCGACGGCGATCTCGTGTGCTCCCCGGTCGGCCCGCAGCGCCGCCTCGACGGCCTCCTCGCTGCGGCCGGACTGGCGCAGGACGCCGCTGAGGTAGGCGTCGATGATGACGGCCTCGTCGAGCGCGGCGACCTTCGCCCGCTCCTGGAGGTGGGCGACCGACGACGCGAAGAGCTCGAGGCTCTGCGTCTGGCGGTCCGCCGTCCCGTTGAGGGACAGGGCGAGGAGCACCTCGAGGAACGGGTGGTGCGGGTAGGCGCGGGGGTCGACCGCCTCGACCCCGCGGATCGTCGAGTCCCGGTGCGCGGACGACAGGACGCGCCAGTGGAGCATCGCGACCCGGGAGGCGAGCGCGAGATCGCCCGCGTCGAGCGCGAGCGCGAGCGCGGTCGCCGGGTCGTCGTGCGCGAGCGCGTGGCGCGCGGCCACGGAGCGGATCTCGGTGCGTCGCCCGAGGGACAGTCTTTCGAAGGCCGGTCGCAGGCCGTCGCGGACGAGCGGGCCGAGGCGAAAGACGTCGTGACCGGGAGCCTCCCAGCGGCCCGCCCCGAGGGCGGCGAGCGCCGGGAGCAGGTCCGCGGCGAGGTGTCGGTCGCCCGGGTCGAGCACGTCGGCGACGACCCCGGCGGGGATGCGGTCGAGCGCCGCCAGCGGGACGGCGGTCCGCGCCCGCTCGCGGGCCCCGGCGCGCCCGAACACGGCGCGGTGGGAGGCCTCGGCCACGGTCGCGCGCATCGCGGCGGCCGCCGCGGGACCGAGCTCGAGCTCGTGACGTGCCGCGGCCAGACCGAGGACCCGCACGCCGAGCACGGTGCTGCCCGCGACGGCGAGCGCCGCCCGGACCGCCGCCGGGGAGGACGGCGCGCCGGCCGCGGCGAGCACGGACGCCGCCTCCTCGGGGCTCGGCGCGAGCTCGTCGGGGCCGACCATCTGCACGTCGAGGACGGCGTCGTGCGGGGGGCCCTCGAGACCCGTCGGGGTCCTGCCGGTCACGACGACGCGGAGCCGGGGGGCCGCGGCGAGGAGCCGGACGACGCCGTCCTCGGTCGTGGTGCACGCCAGCACGTCCAGGTCGTCGAGCACGACCGTGACGGGGTGGTCCAGGGACTGCGCGGCAGCGACGGCACACGCGAGGGAGCATTCGTCAAGGCACGCGGGGGCGGGGCCGAGCCCGCGTGCGACCGCCCGCCAGAGCGCCGACGGGGCGGCGAGCCGGGTGACCTCGACATGCACGACGCGCTCCCCCGACGCCGGCACCCAGTCGCGCACCAGCGTCGACTTCCCGCTGCCGGCGGGCCCGCGCACGACCGCGAGGCGGGGGGTGCGGTCGAGCAGGGCGTCGAGGCGTCGGCGTGGCACGCGCCAGGCCGGGGGTGACGGGCGTGCGGGCACGAGGGGCTCCTTCTCGCAGAGTGTCGACGAGTGGGCTGCCCCCCGGTCGTCCCCGACGCGCACCCCTGCTCGGGAGGGCTCCGCCAGGAAACTAACCCGCCGCCGACGGATCGGCGTGCCCGATTCCTCCGGGTCGCGCTCTTTCACCCGCACGGGTTCTTCACCCGGCGTCGGCACGGCGCGGCGTCGTCCATCCGCTCATGAGGACCATTCGTCACCACGCCCAGGGGCAGGGGACCGTGCGATGACGGCGGTCGCCGTCCCGCCCGTCGAGGGCGCCGCGGCTGCCCCGTCCGACGGCAGCAGAACCGCCGCGCCCGCGACCACACCGCTGCCCTCGACGTACTACCGCGCCGTCGACGGCCTGCGCGGCGTCACGGTGCTGTCGGTGCTGATGTACCACACGAACCTCTACCACAACGGCCTCTTCGGGGTGGACCTCTTCATGGTCCTGTCGGGGTTCCTCATCACCGTGACGCTCCTACGCGAGCGCTCGCGGGTGGGGCGCATCAGCCTCAAGGAGTTCTACCTGCGCCGCGCGAAGCGTCTCCTCGTCCCGCTCATCGTCGTGCTCGGCGCGACGGCGGTCGCCGCGACGCAGCTCGCGCGCACCGACGAGGCGGACCGCGTCTTCCAGCAGGGGGTCGCGTCGCTCTTCTACGTCGCGAACTGGGAGCAGATCGCGCGCGGCGAGTCGTACTGGGACGCGATGGGCGTCCCGGGCCCGCTCGCGCACATGTGGTCGCTCTCGCTGACCGAGCAGTTCTACCTCGTGTGGCCGCCGCTGCTCGTGGCGCTGTGCGCGGTCGTGGCGCGGCGTGGACGGCGCGGTGACCTCGTCGTCGCCGCGGCGGCGGTGGCGCTGGCCGCCGTCATGACGGCGGCCACGGTACTCACGTACGACGGCACCAACGCCGACCTGCTGTACATGGGCACGCACACCCACGGCGTCGGGCTCATGGTGGGGGCCGGTGCGGGCGTGGTCGCGGTCGCCGTGGCCCGACGGCGCGCGGCCGGCACGGCGAGCCGCCTCCCACGGCCGATCGCCGAGCTCCTCACGTTCGGGCTCCTCGCCGCGATCGTCACGGTCTCGGTCCGGACGGCGACATACGAGGAGCCGTGGCTGTACGCCGGGGGCGGGATGACCGTCGTCGCGCTCCTCGGGGCGGGGCTGATCCTCGCGCTCACGCGCGAGGACACGCTCGTCGCGCGTGTCTTCTCGACCCTGCCGCTCGTCGAGATCGGCAAGTTCTCCTACGCGCTCTTCCTCGTGCACCTGCCGGTGTTCTGGGTGCTCCAGAAGACGCTCGACGACCCGCGCCCGCTGAACATCGCGCTGTTCGGGATCCCGCTGTCGATCGCGCTCGCGGCGTTCCTCCACCACATCGTCGGGGAACCGGTGCGGATCCGGCGCTGGAACCGGGCGGGCGGCACGGCCTTCCTCGTGCTCGCCGTCGCCGCGACGTCCGGTCTCGCCGTGGCGCCGACGATCGTGCGCCAGTCGACGGGGTCCGGCGACGTCCACGTGCTCGTCCTGGGGGACTCGCTGGGGCACGACTTCGCCACCGCGCTCACCGACTACGAGGGCGACCGGTTCACCGTGACCGACGGCGCGTTCAACGGGTGCGGGGTCTTCAGCCCCGAGACGAGCCGCACGACGGCCGTGACCCAGGGGCCGGCCCCGGGGTGTCTCCCGTGGGAGGACCGGTGGCGCACGTCGGTGCAGGAGAGCCACCCGGACGTCGTCGTCGTCAACATCGCGTGGGACGGCGCGGAGCAGTACGTCGATGGCCGCTGGCTCGACCCGTGCATGCCCGAGTACGCCGAGCGCTACGAGCGCCAGCTCGACACCGCGACCGAGATCGCCACGACGGGCGACCCCGACCGGCGTGTGCTGCTCGCGACGTCGCGCGAGTTCACGCCGATCGCGGAGCCCGGCTGGGCCGCGTGCCACACGGACCTCGTGCGCGCGCACGCCGAGGAGCAGCCCGCCGTCGACGTGCTCGAGCTCCACGACTTCGTGTGCACGGACACCGAGTGCCTCCAGTCGACGCCCGACGGCGCGCCCGCCTACATCGACACCGTGCACTTCTCGCGCGCGGGCATGGCGTGGATCGCGCCGTGGCTCGCGGACGCGATCACGGCGGCGGCACGGGGCGAGGCGGCCCCGGGGATCACCACGTGACGGCCGCCGGCATCTCACCCGTTGGTGAGAGGGGTCGGTCTGCGTCTATCGATCACGACGGGGTGGACGAGGGGTCCGGTCCCGTCTCGCGAACGGCTTCACCGAGCGCTCGACGGAAGGGGAACAGCATGTACAACACGCCTGGCGTGACCGGAGGGATCGGTACCGGGGTCGTCGGAGCGGGAGCGCTGGCGCAGACGGGCTTCAGCTCGCTCGCCATCGTGGCCGCGGCGATCACGCTCGTCGTCGGCGGGTTCGTCCTGCTGCGCGCGAGCCGCATGCGTCGCGAGGCTGCGCGGGTGCAGGGATGACGACCGTCCCGGTCCCCGTCTCCGCGCCCGGACCGGCGACCACGGGCGGCGCGCGCGTGCTGAACGCCGCCGGCCTCGCCGGCCGGCTGGTCGTCGGGGTCGCGCTCGTCGCGGCCGGCGTCCTGGCGATGGTGCGGATGCTGGACTTCCAGTTCCGCGAGGCCGCCCTGGCCGCGTGGGCGATCGACCTGTTCGGCCGCCCGTCGCGCGTGCTGACGACCGAGCCGACGTTCCTCTTCCAGAAGGTCGTCGGCGACGACACGTCGTGGTCCGGCCTCGTCGTGACCAGCGAGTGCACCGCGGCGCTGTTCGTGGGCGGCACGCTCGTGCTCGGCGGGCTGCTGCTCGTCGCGTGGCGCCGTGCGGGCGCGTGGCGGCTCCTCGCGGCCACCGCGCTCACGGTCGCGCTCCTGCTCGCGGTGAACACCGCCCGCATGGTGCTCATCGGCGAGGCCGCCTCGCGCTGGGGCGCCGAGGGCTTCGGCTGGGCGCACACCGTCGTCGGCTCGGTCATCATGCTCGCGACGTTCTGCGCGTGCGCCCTGCTGTTCGTCCGCGTGGGCCTGATCCGCGGCCGCGACTGAGACCCTCACCACCCGGAGGCCGCAGTGAACCTGCTCAACCTCGCCGCGACCGCGATCGTCTCGTGCTCGCTCGCGTACTTCGTCCTGCTCATGGCGTCGGGTATCCGGGAGATCCGCCGCCGCAGCTCGCGGCTCAGCGTCCAGGGAAGGGCCCGCTACGGGCTCGTGCCCGGCGCAGAGCAGGACGAGTACCCGGTGTACTTCCTCGTGCCGTGCCTCAACGAGGCCGAGGTCGTGGGCCGCACGGTCTCGGGCCTCGTCGTCAACCGAGGTACCACGACGATCGTCGTGGACGACGGCTCGGACGACGAGACGTCCGCCCTCGCGCGCGCCGCGGGGGGCAGCCAGGTCGAGGTGCTGCGCCGCGAGCTGCCGAACGCCCGGCAGGGCAAGGGGGAGGCGCTCAACGCGGGCATCCGCCGCGTGCGCGAGCTCGTGCGCGAACGCGGCCAGGACCCGGAGCAGGTCGTCGTGTGCGTGATGGACGCCGACGGCCGGCTCTCGGAGAACGCGCTCGACCACGTCCTGCCGCTGTTCGAGGACGACGCTGTCGGCGGCGTGCAGCTCCAGGTGCGCATCCGCAACCGCCACAGCTTCCTCACGCGGTTCCAGGACTTCGAGTTCTGGGGCGTCGCGAGCGTCACGCAGATCGGCCGATCGGCGACGGGCACGGTGAGCCTCGGCGGCAACGCGCAGTTCACGCGCCTGTCCGCGCTCGACCAGGTGGGGGAGCGGCCGTGGTCGGACTCGCTCACCGAGGACCTCGACCTCGCGCTCTCGCTCGCGCTCCACGGGTGGCGCCTGACGACGACGCCGCTCGCCTCGGTCGACCAGCAGGCGGTCGAGAAGGTGCCGCTCCTGCTGCGCCAGCGCACGCGCTGGTACCAGGGCCACATGATGGCGATCACGCGCCTGCCGGACATCTGGCGCTCGCCGAAGCTCTCGCACGTCGCCGCGCTCGAGCTGTCGTTCTACTGCCTGTCGCCGTGGCTCCTGACGCTCCCGTGGTCCGTGCTGTTCCACTACTGCCTCGTCCAGCTGCTCATGAACGGCTCGGAGCTGCTCGAGTTCGTCGACACCGCCGGCGCGGCGGCGATCGTCGTGCTCGCGTGGTACCTCATGGCGTTCGCGCCCGCGGTGTTCAGCGGTTGGGTGTACTGGCGCCGCGACCGCCGCGTCGGCATCTGGAGCGGCCTCATGATGGGCAACTACATGGTGCTGACCAACTACATCTCGTTCGCGTGCGCGTGGAAGGCGCTCGCGCGCGTCCTGCGCGGCGAGACGGCGTGGGCCAAGACCGCGCGCAGCAGCGACCTGCCGGGCGCGGTCGTGGCCACGGTGCTCGCGCCCGCCGACGAGGCCGCCGTGCCCGCCGGGGCCGTGGAGGATCCCGTGCCCTCCGTGCCGGCCGCACCCGTCCCGGATCTCGTGGGTGCCGCCGTCGGCGCCGGTGCCGGTGCGCCGTCGGGCGCGCCGGACGCTGTGACGCCCGTCGCTCCGGTTCGCCCGTTTTCGCCCGTCAGCGTCGGACCTGTGCTGCGTCATTCGGAGGCGTGAGCACACCGCAGACGCAGGACGTCGCCGCCGAGTCGGCACGTCGCCCCGACCCCCGTTCCTTCGACCAGGCGGTCCTCCAGACCGCCCGCCGCACGCCCCCGCCGTCGGCGGGGCGGCAGCACGCCCGCCGCCCCGCCTGGTCGGCGGCCGCGGCGCTGCGAGGCCGCCCCCGAGCGCTGACCCTCCTGCTCGCCGCCGTGCTGTCCGTCCTGGGCGCGGTCCGCGTCCTCGTGCCGACGGCGATCGGTCTCGCCGACAGCGGCGAGGGCCGCACGGTCGCGTGCAGCCTCGGCATCGAGCCGGCCGGCGGCGGGCCCCGCTACTTCTCCTTCTCGATCCTCGACTGGGCCGCGGCGACGGAGCCGTGCGCGGGCACCCCGACGCTGCACTCCGGGCTCCTGCACGTCGCGGGGTGGCTCTCGCCGGGCGCCGCGCTCGACCTGCGGGTCACGGCGATCGTGTGGTGCGTGCTCGCGGGCGTTACGGCCGCCGTGGTCGGCCACCTCGCGCGCGGTCGGCGGTTCGGTCGCGCGGTCGCGACGGGCCTCACCTGGGTCGTCCTGCTCGACGCCGCGTTCGTCGGGTACTCCGCGAGCCTGTACCCGCAGGCGCTCGCGCTCGCGGGGCTCGTGCTGTGCCTCGTGGGCTGGCTGCTCCTCGACGACGCGGGCGCGCTGCGCTGGGTCGGCTGGGCCGCGGTGCTCGGGGGCGGGGCGGCCCTCGTCGCTGCGGGCCCGGTCACCGCGACGGCCGCGGTGCCGCTCGTCGGGCTGCTCGTGTGGCGCGCGGTGCGCGAGGGCCAGGCGTCCGCGTGGCGCGTGTCGTCGTGGGTCGTCCCCGCTGCCGTGGCGGTCGCGCTGCTGGCGCCGGCCGTCGTCGGAGCCACCTCGGCGACCGCCGAGCAGCGGAAGAACAACGTGTGGGAGATGGTCGGCGTCGGGCTCTTGGCCGACGTCGACGACCCGGGGACCGAGCTCGAGGCCATGGGCCTACCGCGCGAGACCGAGCGCTTCGTGGGCGTCGGGATCTGGTCGCCGTCGTCCATCCGCGGCTGGTCGGGCTGGTCCGGGCTCGAGCTCGGACAGGGCGAGGTCCTGCGCTACCTCGCGACGCACCCCGGCGCCGCCTACGACCGCCTCGGGGCGAGCGTCGACGGCGTCGCGGCGGGTCTGCCCGCGGGCCTCGGGTCGTACACCGCGGAGAGCGGCGAGACCGCCGGGGCGCAGGAGGGGCGCCTGACCCTCTTCAGCTCGTTCCAGGGGTCCTTCCTGGGCCTCGGGGCGCCGGTCGCGCTCCTCGCGTGGGGCTTCCTTCTGTGGGTCGCCCTGGCGGCCTGGCGGACGCACGAACCGCGCGACGCGGGCCGGCGCCTCGCGGAGGCCGCGCTGCTCGCGCTGGGCGTCGCGGCCACCCAGGTGCTCGCCGTCGCCCTCACCGAGGCGACCGACGTCGCGCGCCATGTCGTGGTGGGCAGCCTCGCGGGCGGTCTCGCGCTGTGTCTCGTCGTCGCGTCGGGGCTCACGCTGCGCGGCGAGGCCGGGACGCGCACCGAGCCCGGGGCCGATCCCGAGGCAACGCCCACGTCCGCGCCCACGTCCGAGGTCGAGGTCGGGGCGGCCCCGGTCGCGGGCGCCGGCCGGTGAGCAGCACCCCGGAGGACCGCCCGCCCCCGGTCCCGTGGAGCTGGGGGTACGGGCCGCGGGTGCGCGAGACGCCCCTGCCGGTCGTCCTGCACGCGGTGCGGACGGGTGACGTCTCCGTGCTCCGGGACGTGCCCGACGAGGCGTCCCGCACCACGCGCACCGGACGCGGGACGTGGCGGGCGGCGGGCGTCGCCGGGGCCACCGTGGCGAGGGTCGCGGCGGTCGCCGCGACCCTCGTGGCCGGGTCAGTCGCGGTGGTCGGAATCGTGCTGCTCGGAGGCCCGTGAGCAGCGCTATCACCCCGTCCGGCCCTCCGGATCACCCCCTCGATCACCACCGTGACCTGCGACACGATCGGCCTTCTGAGCCCTCTCCAGGACGACGCACGACGCGTCGGCGGTGCCTGCCCGTGCGCAGGTAGACGAGAGGGGCTGACTCGCATGACACTCACCACGAATGGCGTCGGAGCGACCGACGTCCGCCCGCACGGCACGACGACCGCGGCGGCGCGCGTCGAGGGCGCGCCGCGGCCGTCGTCGATCCCGGACGGTGAGCCCACCGACGTCGAGCTGTTCGACCGGGCACGTGCGGGCGACACGGGCGCGATGGACCTCGTCTGGCGGCGCTACTACCCGTACGCGCTCGCGGCGGCCCGCCGGTTCACGCGCAGCGCGTCCGACGCCGACGACCTCGCCGCCGAGGCGTTCACGCGCATCCTTGCACTCCTGCGCCGTGGGCAGGGGCCGCGCGAGCACGCGCGGACGTACATCGCGCGCACCGTGCGCAACGTCGCGACCGACCGCTCGCGCCGCCGCGAGCCCGTCATGGTCGTGATCGACGAGGCGCGCGACGTCGCCTCCTCGCACGACCCCGCCAGCGAGGCGACGATGCTCGTCGAGCTGTTCGAGACGCTCGACTGCCTCGGCGAGTGCTCGCCACGCCAGCGCTACGCGCTCTACATGACAGCGTGCGAGGGGCGGTCGATCGCCGAGGTGGCCGAGGAGCTCGGCATCTCGGCCAACGCGGTCGCCGCCCTCCTCGTGCGCGGGCGCGAAGCGATCCGCCGCGCGCTCGCGCGCCGCACCATGGAGCGCGTCGCGACCAATCGGCGCCTCGCGCGCCGTCAGGGCTGAGGCCGTCGCGCCCTGCTCAGAGGACGGACCGGCGGATCAGCGCGCTCAGCTCCTCCGGCTCGTGCAGCGGGGCGAACGTGCACACGATGCGGGCCGGGTCGCGCAGGATCCCGTGGCGGACCCGTGCCCACTCCCCGAGCGTGCCGCGCACGTGGTCGACGCCCTCGGCGAGCTCGGGCGGGTCCATCGCCGAGCCGGTCCACGACAGGGCGAGCGCGACGCCGTCGCGGTACCCCGTGGGGGCCTCCGGCGGGAACGCGAGCAGGACCGCCTCGCCGAGCAGGACGTCGCGCTCCCAGCGCCGCAGGCGGCCCAGCACGCCCGCCCGGCCGTCGACCGCGACGACGACCGGTCGGCCCCCGCCGTAGGCCTGCCGCACCCCCTCCGCGACGTCGGCGCACCGGGCGTCGAAGTCGTCCACGGGGGACAGTCCGCTCATCCCGGCACGGACGACGGCGGGCTCGAGGAGGCCGTCGGCCTCCTCCCACCCGCGCGTCAGGGCGAGGACGGCGTCCATCGGCGCCGGCGACCCCTGGACGGCGTAGAGGGCCGCGAGGTCGCGCAGGGACTCGGAGATCCCGGCGCCCGAGTGGGCGCGCGCCGTACCGAGGGCGCGCGCGTGCGTGCGGTACTCGGCGCCCGACGCGCTGGCGCGCGCGAGCAGCACCACGGCCGGCACGGCCCAGTCCTCGGGCACGGACCAGCCGTCGGCGAGCGAGCGCTCGCGCCACCGCGCGCACAGGTCGCCGATCTCGTCTGGGCTGCTTGTCGTCGTCATCGCCGGTGAAGACGGTAGGGGCTCGGGTCCATGACGGAGGATTCCGCGGGTGAAATCACCCCCGGCATCACCCCCGGGGAGCGGCGTCCCGCGCTGCGCTTCGAGCGGCCTGCTGGCACCGTGCACCCCGGTGCCGGCGGAGCACGCGGGCGCGAGCGAGGCGACGAGGGGACGCGCATGACCACCCAGGACGCGGGACGACGGCCGAGCGAGGACGTCGACGACCTGGACGACGCCCGCCTGCTCGAGGCCCTGGGTTCGGGCGACTCGACGGCGTTCGGCACGTTCTACGCGCGGTACCGACCGCTCGCGCTGCGGGCCGCGCTGCGCGTGGTCCGCAGCAGCGAGACCGCGGAGGACGTCGTCGCGGACGCGTTCACGGCAGTCCTCGCGACCCTGCGCGGGGGCGGGGGACCGACGTCGAACCTCCGCGCCTACCTGCTCGCGACGGTCCGCCACTCGGCGCTCGCGGCGGTGCGGGCCGGTGCGCGCGCGCACCCGGTCCCCGGCGACGCCCTCGACCTCCCGGGCACCGGACCCGAGGTGGAGGCGGGGCTCGACTCGGCGGAGGACGCGGACCACGTGCGCGCGGCGTTCGCCGCGCTCCCGCCACGGTGGCGACGTGTGCTCTGGTACGTCGACGTGCGGGGCCTCACGCCCGCGCAAGCAGCGCCTCTCGTCGGGTCGACGCCCAACGCCGTCTCGTCCCTCGTCCGCCGGGCGCGCGAGCGGCTGCGGCACGAGTACCTGCAGCACCACCTGCGGGTGGCCGCCCCGGGCTGCGTCGAGCACGCGCGCCACCTCGGGGCCCTGGTCCGCGAGACCCTGCCGCGCCGGCACCGCGAGCGGGTCCTCGTGCACGTCGGCACGTGCCCGGCGTGCACCGCCGCGCTCGCCGAGCTCCGGGACGTCAACGGGCGGATGCGCGGCCTCCTCCTGCCGTGGGGCCTCGCGGGCTCCGCGGTCCTCGTCGCGGGCGCGCCGACTGTGGGCTTCGTGGGCACGACGGGCGGGGCGCTCGCGGCCCGTCGGCTCCTCGCGCGCGTCAAGGAGCGGGCGGGCTCGGCGGTGGGCTCGGTCGGCGGCGGGATGACGGCGGGCGTGCTCGCGGTGGTCGTCGTCGCGGTCGTCGGGGTGGCCGCCGTGGCGGTGCTCGGCGGTGGTCCGGGCGGTGGCCCGTTCCCGGGAGCGGGTCCCGATGCGGCGGCCGCGGCGCCCGGAGCCGGCGGTGGCGCCGGGAGCGAGGGCGCCGGGACCGCGGCCGACGGGGCGGGCGCCGGGGACGGCGGTGCGTCGTCCGGCGACGACCCGGGGTCGGGACCGGCACGCGACGGCGCGGCCGCGGTGCCCGGGGCGGGCGACGACGGGCCGCTGGGCTCGGCGACCGGCACCCCGGGAGCAGGCACCGGCGTAGCGGCTCTGCCGGTCGACGACCCGGGCACCGGCACCGAACCCGGCGCGGACCCGGGGACCGACCCAGGCACCGGCGCGCCCGCGCGGCCCCCGGTCGCGCTGATCGTCGAGCAGCTGCCTGTCGGCGACCTCGTGCGCGCACGCCCCGGCGTCGTGGCGTTCGCGGTGTCGAGCACGGGCGACCGTGACAGCGGCGTGCTGACGGCCGACCTCGTCCTCCCGGACGGGGTCGTCGCGGCGTCGGGCGGCGCGTCGTCGGCGTGGTCGTGCTCGGCGGGCGCGAGCACGACCCGCTGCACGTCGGGCGGGCTCGACGCCGGCGCGAGGTCCCACCTGCTCGTCGCGGTGCGCGTCTCCACGGACGCCGCGCTCGGCGCGTCGCCGGTCGCGGTGGGGATCACCGAGGGGGGCGCGCGCGCCGGTGCGTACGAGGGCGGCCTGACCGTGCGGGGCAGCGGTCCGTTCGTGCGGCACGCCGCGGCGGGCGACGTCGACGTGAGCGTCGTGGGCGCGCCGGTGCTGCACTGCCCGCGCACGAGCCCGTGGTGCGCCGAGGTCGTGTCGGGCACCGCGACCGGGTCCCGAGCCGCGAACAACATCTGGAGCATGACGCCGGTCGACGCCCTGGGCCGCGGCACGACGTCGTCGTCCGCGCTCCTCGGACCGGTCGGCGAGGTCGTGCACGCCCGGCTCTACTGGTCGGGCGTGTGCCCCGGCGTGCCCGGGCCTCCCGTCCTCGTCGCGCCCGACGGCTCGTCGGCTCGGGTCGTCGACGACGTCGACGTGCGCCGGTCGGGCGCCGCGTACCACGCGAGCGCCGACGTCACGCGAACGGTCCGGGCCGTCGGCGCGGGGCGCTGGGGTGTGGCGGAGGTGTGCGCGGCACCCGGCCTCGGCCACCACGGCGGCTGGGCGCTCGTCGTGGTCCACGGGGGCACCGACCCGGACGCACCACGGCTCGCGACCCTCCTCGACGGGTTCGGCGAGGTCGCACCCTCGGCGCCGGCCGTCGCGACGACGGCGGGCGTCCCGGGGACGGGCGCGCGCGTCGGGCTCGTCGCGTGGGACGGGGACCGCGGGTCGACGGGCGACCGCGTGCGCGTGTCGGGGAGCGAGGCCCGAGCCCTGCGCTGGGACGGGTCGGGCCCGGCCGGTCACGGCTCCGTCGACGACGTCCTGGACTCCACCGCCTGGGGGTCCGGCTACGGGAACTCGCTCGGTGTCGACGCGAACCAGCTTGAACCCATCCCTGTCGCCGGAGACCTCGTGGAGGTGCGCGCCGAGACCGGCGCGGACCGCTACGTGCTGAGCGCGGTGACCGTGCTCAGCGGTCTCCCCCCGGGGCCTGGTTGAGCGGGTCGAGCAGGCCGAGGTCACGGGCACGGCGGACGGCGGTCGCCCTGTCGTGCACGCCGAGCCGTCGGTAGATCTCCCGGACCTGCGTCTTGACGGTGTTGCGCGACACGAAGAATGCGCGCGCGATCTCCGGACCTGTCAGGCCGTCGGCGAGCGCCTGCAGCACGAGGAGCTGGCGCTCGGGCAGGTGGACGAAGCGGACCTCGGTGGGGGCGGCGGTGCTCCGGAGCGGTGCCAGGAGCTCGCGGGTCGTGTCGTCCGCCGCCCCGACGAGCGCGTCGAGCGAGGACGGCGACGACCAGAGGAACGGCATCAGCGAGCCGTGGCGTCGGGCGAAGGACGCGGCGCGGGCGAGCTCGCTGCGCGCACCTTCCCGGTCGCCGGTGCGGCGCAGCGCCTCGGCCACGACGACATGGGCCTCGGCGCGCTGGCCCACGGGGAGCCCGTCGTCCGTGGTCAGGTTCACGGCGGCGTGCAGCGCGCTCTCGTCGTCGTCGCGGGCGATCGCGACGTGCGCGGCGAGGAGCGTGCGCAGCGCGCTCGCGTCCGGCAGCGCCGCCGCGGCGGCCGCGGCGGTCGTGCCGCGGCCGAGCGCGAGGTAGAGGCGTCCGAGAGCCGCCGTCACGAGCGGTGGAGCGAGGTCGAGCGCGGGCGCGCCGCCGCGCCCGTGCTCGGCGGTGTCGCGAACCAGGCCGTGGCGCACGAGCGACGAACGGACGTGGTCGACGGCGGGCTCCGGCTGGGCGCACAGGACGCCGGTGGCCGCCTCCACGTGCAGCCCCACGGCCCAGAGGTCCGTCCCTGCGCTCTGCTCGACGGCTCCGGACGACGTCCCGCGCCGGACCCGCTCGGGTTTCCCCGCCGCGAGCGCCTCGAGCGCGGCCACGAGGCCTGCCGTGTCACCGGCGACGGTGCGCCACCAGCGGGGCGGTCCAGGGAGGGTCGATGCCTCGCGCAGCCAGGCGCGCGCCTCGCGCAGGTCGTCGCCCAGCGCCTCGGCGAGCGCGACCAGTCCCGCCCCCGCGGCGGCGAGGCGCAGGAGGCCGCCGCCCACCGCCTCCTGGTGGGCGCGCTGCGCGAGCCGCGACGCGGTGCCGGGGCACCCGAGCTCGATCGCTGCGAGCGATGCCTGCAGCGCGAGCAGCGCGAGCGTCGCCGGCCCCGAGCATGTCGGGCCGTCGGCCGGCGGCCCGGACGGTTCGGCGACGGCGGCCGGTGCCAGCCACGCCTGCGCGATCGCGACGACGTCCTCACGCCGTCCGGACCTGCGCCGGGAGACGGCGTCGAGGAACGCACCGAGGTCGTCGTCCGGCAGGGTGCTCGGGGTCGGGAGCGGTGTCGCGCCGGTCGCACGGTCGGTGCGGGCCCCGCGCGCACCGCGGACCGCGGCGAGCAGCGGGACGAGCCGTGGCGGGAGGTGTGTGCGCGGCACCGTCCCGACCGCGGACCAGAGGGCCTCGACGGCGGCGTCGTCACCGCCGTCGAGCAGCGTGGTCCACGACCGCGAGAGCGTGCGCGCCGCCTGCGTCGTGTCGCCCGACTCGAGCTCGAGCAGCAGGGCCCGCCGGGTCTCGCCGCGCTCGAGCCGCTCGGCGGCGACGCCGAGGGCGCGCGCTCGGAACCGGGCCGGGTGGCGGTGGCGCGCGACGTCCACCAGGGCCCGCCGCAGCCGGGGACGGATCGCGTAGAGCGGGCCGGAGCGCCCCGGGGTGCGGATGACCGCCCCCGCGTCGTGGAGCCGGTCGAGGTGGACCCGGGGGTGCGGCACGGACGTCAGGAGCGCGAGGTCCCGGACGTCGAACTCGTCGGCGACCGACAGGTCGAGCAGGAGCTCGGTCACGTCACGGGAGACGTCCTGGAGCGCGTGCGCCCTGTGTCGCCGGACCACGGAGACCACCAGTTCCTCGGTCGGCGCCTCGCCGCGGGCCACCGCTCCGGCGAGCGTCGTGACGGCGCCGTAGACACCCGTCGCCCAGCCGGCAAGACGGTCGGTGAGGAGTGCGCCGAGCACCGGGTCGAGGTCCGCCTGGGCGACCTTCGCCGCCTCGGTGACCTCGTCGGACGTGACGGCGAGGTCGTCGAGCGTGAGGTCCGCGTTCTCGCGCGGTCGCGCCATGGTGACGACGACGGCGCGCGCGCGGGTCAACCGGTCTGCGACGCCCGCCACGGCGTCGAGCAGCCCGCGGGTCGCGGGACCGACGTCGTCGAGCACGAGCGTCACGCCCGCCGCGTCGAGCCGGTCTGCGACGGCTTCCGGCGCCCCCGCGGACGCCCTCCCGTGCCCGAGGTAGGCGAGCGCGTCGTCGACCCAGGCCGCGAGGGCCTCGGCCGCGGTCGCGCGCTGGGACCGGCCGCCGGTCGCCGCGCGCGCCGAGAGCCAGAGGACGGGCCTGCCGTGCCGGATCTCGTCCCGGGCCCAGGCACGGACCGCCGTCGTCGCGCCGAACCCGCGCGGCGCGTGCAGGGTCGTGAGCGCCCGACCGGTCCGCAGGGCCTGGTCGACCCCGCGCCGCGGGTGGAGGGTTCCGCGCGCGGGTGGCAGCAGCGCGCACGCCTGGCGCAGCACGTCGGCAGGGGCGTCGGCGGCCGTGGCGGCGCCGGCCGTCGTCGCCTCACCCATGGGTGCTGGTGCGGCCGCCGGGGCAGCCTTCGTCTCGTCGGTGCTCCAGAACGCGTCGCTCACGGGTCACGGTCCTTCCAGACGCGCCGGGGCACCCGGAGGGGACGGGTGAAGTCGGCGGGGACGTCGCGGCCGCACGCGGGCCGGTGCGCCCGGGGAGGGCACGGGACGATGCAACTCCACGCGTGCGCGACGCCGAGGCGCCAGGAAGGTGATTCGGAGGGTGATAGGCCCCGGGGAAGGGGGCGAAGCCGGGCGTGGAGCGGTACTCAGGCCTTGGTCGTGATGAGGTGCGGGCGCTTCTCCATGTCCGCGAGGCCGTTCCACGCGAGGTTGACGAGGTGCGCCGCGACCTCGGTCTTCTTGGGCGAGCGCGCGTCGAGCCAGTACTGCCCGGTGAGCGCGACCATGCCGACGAGCATCTGCGCGTAGATGGGCGCGACCTTGGGGTCGAGCCCGCGCGTGCGGAACTGGTGGGCGAGCAGGTGCTCGACCTGCGTCGCGACGTCGCCGATGAGGCTGGAGAACGTGCCGGTGGCCTGGGCGACGGGGGAGTCGCGCACGAGGATGCGGAAACCGTCCTCGGACGCCTCGATGTAGGACAGGAGCGCGAGCGCGGTGCGCTCGAGGAGGACCTTGGGGTGGCCGCCCTCGTCGAGCGCGCCGGAGAGCGCCGCCGTGAGCGCCTGGACCTCGCGGTCCACGACGACGGCGTAGATGCCCTCCTTGCCGCCGAAGTGCTCGTACACGACGGGCTTGGACACCTCGGCGCGCGCGGCGATCTCCTCGACGCTCGTCCCCTCGAACCCCTTCTCGGCGAACAACCGACGGCTGACCGCGAGCAGCTGCTCGCGCCGCTGGCTGGCGGTCATGCGGGATCGGGGGGTGCGTCTGGATTCGGCCACGGGTCCATCATGCCGTGCAGCCGCTCCCGGCAGACGGAGGGTCCGGCCCGACGGCGCGGGCGCCCTGCGGGCGGGCGCGCGTGCTGGGTGTGGTGCGGACCACGTCCCGGGCGCGGCGCGGACCGGACGAGACGGGCACGACCGGCGTCGGGCACGGGGACCGACCTGGCAGACTGTTCCCGGACCCACCCCGCCCGCCGTGGCCCGGGAACGCACCGGGCGCGAGCGTCGCCGGGTCCGATCCGCCTTGGTGTAATCGGCAGCACAAGGGTTTTTGGTGCCCTTGGTCCAGGTTCGAGTCCTGGGGGCGGAGCTCGTGCCACCGATCCCGAGGGGAACACCCATGGAAGCTCAGCAGGGCACCGACACCACCGTCGCCCCCGCTGCCGTGATCGTCCTCGCCGCCGGCGAGGGCACGCGGATGAAGTCGTCCACCCCCAAGATGCTGCACACGCTCGCGGGCCGCAGCCTGCTCGGGCACGTGCTCGTCGCGGCGCGCTCGCTCGACCCGGCGCTGCTCGCCGTCGTCGTGCGGCACGACCGTGACCGTGTCGCCGAGCACGCGGTGTCGGTCGACCCGGACGCCGTCGTCGTGGACCAGGACGAGATCCCCGGGACGGGCCGGGCCGTGCAGTGCGCGCTCGCCGCGCTCGACGCGAAGGCCCACGCGCAGGCGCTCCTGCACGGCGTGCCCGACGGCGAGGAGGGACGCGGCGCCGGCGACGGGCTCGAGGGTCCCGTGGTCGTGACGGCGGGCGACACCCCCCTGCTCGACGGCGGCACGCTCGCCCAGCTCCTCGCCGCGCACGTCGTGGACGGCAACGCGGTGACGATGCTGACGACGGAGCTCGAGGACGCGACGGGCTACGGGCGCGTCGTGCGCGACGGCTCGGGCGACGTGCTGCGCATCGTCGAGCACAAGGACGCGTCGGCCGACGAGCGCGCGATCCGCGAGATCAACGCGTCGATCTACGTGTTCGACGCCGCGGTCCTGCGCCGCGGGCTGGGCACGCTCGGCCGGGACAACGCGCAGGGCGAGGTCTACCTCACGGACGTCGTCGCGGCGGCGCGCGCCGAGGGCGGCACGGTCCGGGCGCTCGTCTCGGCGGACCCGACGATCGTCGAGGGCGTCAACGACCGCGTGCAGCTCGCGACGCTGCGTGCGGAGCTCAACCGCCGGATCCTCGAGGACTGGATGCGCGAGGGCGTGACGGTCGTCGACCCGGCGACGACGTGGGTCGACGTCGACGTCGAGCTCGCGCGCGACGTGACCCTGCTCCCCGGCACGCAGCTCCACGGGGCGACGGTCGTCGCCGAGGGCGCGACGATCGGCCCGGACACGACGCTCACCGACACCGAGGTCGGCGCGGGCGCGACGGTGACCCGGACGCACGGCAGCCTCGCCGTCCTGGGGGCCGGGACGTCCGTCGGCCCGTTCGCCTACCTGCGGCCCGGCACCGTGCTCGGCGCCCAGGGCAAGATCGGCACGTTCGTCGAGACGAAGAACGCGGAGATCGGCGAGGGTTCCAAGATCCCGCACCTGTCCTACGTGGGGGACGCGACGATCGGCGAGCACACGAACATCGGCGCCGCGTCGGTCACCGTCAACTACGACGGCGTCCACAAGCACCGCACGGTGATCGGCTCGCACGCGCGCACGGGCGCGGACAACATGTTCGTCGCCCCGGTGTCCGTCGGCGACGGCGCGTACACCGCCGCCGGCTCGGTCATCCGTCGCGACGTGCCCGCGGGTGCGCTCGGCGTGAGCGGCGGGCAGCAGCGCAACATCGAGGGCTGGGTCGAGCGCCGCCGCCCCGGCACCCCGGCGGCCGACGCCGCGGCCGCCGCGCGCGCGAGCGACCCCGAGGCGCCGCCGCTCGGTGCCCAGGCCCAGGCCCAGCTCGCGGACCAGAGCGCGGCGGCGACGGCCGAGCGCCCGACCCCGCCGCCGCCCGGACCCGAGCTCGAGCACACGCTCGAGGCGCTGCGTGGCGGTCGTCCCGCGACCACGGCAGACTGACCGCGTCCGGCCCCGCTCTCCTCAGACCCACCCCGCACCCGGAAACACCACCGAAGGAACCCACTGGTATGAGCAGCACGATCGCCGGCAACGGGGAGAAGTCCCTCGTCCTCGCCTCGGGGCGCGCGCACCCCGAGCTGGCCAACGACGTCGCGCGGGAGCTGGGCATCGACCTGCTGCCCACGACCGCGTACGACTTCGCGAACGGCGAGATCTACGTCCGGTTCGGCGAGTCGGTGCGCGGCGCCGACGTCTTCATCCTCCAGAGCCACACCGCGCCGATCAACCAGTGGATCATGGAGCAGCTGCTCATGGTCGACGCGGCCAAGCGCGCCTCGGCCCGCACCATCACGGTCGTCCAGCCGTTCTACGGCTACGCCCGCCAGGACAAGAAGCACCGCGGCCGCGAGCCGATCTCGGCCCGCCTCATGTCCGACCTGTTCACCGCCGCGGGCGCCGACCGCCTCATGAGCGTCGACCTGCACGCCGCGCAGACGCAGGGCTTCTTCGACGGCCCGGTCGACCACCTGTGGGCGATGCCGATCCTCACGGACTACGTGCGCACGCGCGTCGACACGTCGAACGTCACGGTCGTCTCGCCGGACGCGGGCCGCATCCGCGTCGCCGAGCAGTGGGCCGCGAAGCTCGGCGGCGGGCCGCTCGCGTTCGTCCACAAGACGCGCGACGTGACGCGCCCGAACCAGGCCGTCGCCAACCGCGTCGTCGGCGACGTCGAGGGCCGCGACTGCGTGCTCGTCGACGACCTCATCGACACCGGCGGCACCATCGCCGAGGCGGTGCGCGTGATCCTCGCCGCGGGGGCGCGGTCGGTCATCGTGGCCGCGACGCACGGCGTGCTGTCCGACCCGGCGGCGCAGCGCCTGTCCGAGTGCGGGGCGAGCGAGGTCGTCATCACCGACACCCTGCCCATCGCCGCGGACAAGCAGTTCCCGCAGCTCACCGTGCTCTCCATCGCGCCGCTCGTCGCGCGCGCCATCCGCGAGGTGTTCGACGACGGGTCGGTCACCTCGCTCTTCGACGGCAACAGCTGACAGGAGGGGCCGTGGGCGGCTCGGGAGTGACGACCACCGGTCAGGGGGCGGTGACGGCGGCGCCGGACGTCGCCGTCGTCGAGCTGGGCGCGGAGTCGAGCGCCCCCGGCGTCCAGGAGGCCCTCGACCGGGCGAACGCCGGGCTGACCGCGGCGCGCGACGCGCTCGTCGGGGCGGGCGTCGCGCCCGCGGACGTGCGCACGTCCCAGACGTCCACGTGGACCGAGCAGCGCGAGGACGGCCCGCGCACGACGGCGCGGCTCACCCTGCGCGCGACCGTGCGCGACGTCGCGGCGTGCGGCGAGATCGTCCGCGCCGCCCTCGACGCCGCGGGGCCCGTCGCGCGCCTCGACTCGACGAGCCTCGCCGTGGGTGACCCCGGCCCGCTCGCCGTCGCGGCGCGCGACGCCGCGTTCGCGGACGCCCGCGCGCGCGCCGAGCAGTACGCGCGGCTCGCGGGCCGGTCGCTCGGCCCGGTCGTGGAGGTCCGCGAGGACGTCGGTGGGCCCGGCCCGGCGCCGCGCCTGATGGCGGCCAAGGCTGCGAGCGACGCGCTCGTCGTCGAGCCCGGCACGCCGGAGGTCCGCGCGAGCGTCACCGTGCGCTGGGAGCTCGCGGACTGACCCGACTTCATCCTTGTCGGTGCGCCCGCGATGGAGAACCCTGGGAATGTCCACCACGACGCGAGCGCCCAGGGGGTGACGATGAGCACCGAACCAGGCCCCGCGCTCGACGAGTACCGGTGGATCGACGGCCGGCTGCTGCAGTGGGACGGCACGGGCTGGGTCGTCCCGCTGGGAGGGGCCGGCCCCGACCAGCAGCCTGCCGACGAGATGCCTCCACACGACGACCCCGCCGCGCCCTGGGAGGACTGACGTGCCGCGAGGACCCGAGCCGAGCGTCCCGCCGTCGGGCCCGCAGCCGGTCGAGACGGCGCTGACCGTCGCCCGCATCGCCTCGTACGACGCCTCCACCGCCCGGCTGCGCGACGTCGCGAAGTGGTTCGCGACGTCGACAGTCGCCCTGACCGCCTTCCTCGCCGCGGCGTTCCCCGTCGCCGGGATCGTGTCGGAGCGGGGAGCCGTGACGTGGACCGCGCTCGCGTGGGGCGCGGGCGCCCTGGTGGCCCTCGGGACCGTGGTCGCGCTCGCGAGCCGGGTGCTCGCGCCGCGCGTGGTGACCATCGAGGCGATCGCGACCCAGCTCGAGTTCACGGGACTGCGGGACGAGGTCGCGCGCGAGCCCACGACGTTCCTCGGCCTGTGGGCGAGCGACGTCCCGGGTTTCGTCGAGCGTCGCCGCCGGGCGGTCGCGGACCAGAGGAACGTCATGGCCCAGCTCGCGGACCCGGCGCTGGCACCGGACCTCCGCACGGCGTTCCAGGACCGGCGCCGCGTCGTCGAACGCGACCTGACGATCCTCGGCTGGGTCTCCTACCGGCTCGAGGGCGCCGGTCTGTACGCCGTGACCTGGCGACGCTTCACGACGCTGAGGGCGTGGAGTGCCGTCGCCGCGGGGATCGCGGCGATATGCCTCGTCGGTCTCGTGGTGTCGTCTCACGACGACTCCGCGGAGCGGTACCGCGGCGCCACCGTCACGCTGGCGTTCCTCGAGGACCTCGCCCCCGCCCCGACGCAGCTGCTGGGCGCGATCTGTCCCGACGTGGTGACGGGCGAGCTGGTGTCGTCCGGCGCCGAGCCCCCGTGGACCGTCCGCATCACCCAGGAGGGGTGCGACGCCGCGACGCTTCACGTGGGGCCGGACCAGGCCGTCCTAGTGATCCACGACAGCTGAGGCCCGCGACGGCCTCGTGGGCCGATGACATTCGGCACGTCTCCGCGGGCACGGCGGCGCCTACCGTGGAGGCATGCTCATCCTCGAGGACTACCTGCTGCTCACGCTCGACGACGTGACCGGTAAGGCCGTCGTCGACGCGTCGTACCGGGAGCAGGTCGCCGCCGGGGCGCTCCTCGTAGAGCTCGCGCTCCTGGGCAGGGCCGACCTCGCGGGCGACGGCGACGGCGGACGCGTCGGACGGATCGTCGTGCGGGACCCCTCCCCGACCGGCAACGCGCTGCTCGACGAGGCCCTGACCGTCGTGCGGTCGCGCGAGGGGTCGAAGCCGAAGGCGCTCGTCGCGCCCCTCGCGAAGCTCAAGCCAGCGTCCCGCGCGGTCGAGTCGCTCGCGGAGCGCGGCGTCCTGCGCCGCGAGGAGGGGCGCGTGCTCGGCATCTTCCCTACCACGCGCTGGCCGGCCGCCGACACCCGGCACGAAGACGGCGTCCGCGCGGACCTGTGGCGCGTGCTGGTCGACGGTGGTGTGCCGGACCAGCGGACAGCCGCGCTGGTGGCGATCCTCGCCGCAACCGGGCAGGCGGGCCGGGTGCTCGCCGCGGGCGGAGGTCACGGGGGACCGGCCGTCGTGGACGGCGGGGCCGAGACGCCCGGGTCGCACCGCCGCGTCGTCGACGCGCGGGCACGGGTGATCGCACGGCAGAACTGGGCGAGCGAGGCGGTGCGCGCCTACGTCGAGGAGGTCACCGCGGCGATCCTCGTCGGCGCCACGGTCGCGGCGACGGCAGCGGCGACGAACTGACGAGCGCGGCTCGCTCCCGGATTGCCGTGGTGTCAGGGGCGACCCAGCGCGCGGTACGTCCAGCCCGCGTCGCGCCAGACCGCCGGGTCGAGCGCGTTGCGCCCGTCCAGGACGCGCCGGTGCGCGACGTGCTCGCCCAGCGCGCGGGGGTCGAGGTCGCGGTACTCGCGCCACTCCGTGAGCAGCACGACGACGTCGGCCTCCTGCGCCGCCTCCTCGACGGTCGCCGCGAACTTGAGCTCCGGCGCGGTGCGTCGTGCGTTCTCCGTCGCGCGGGGGTCCGTGACGACGACGTGCGCGCCCTGGAGGTGCATCTGCATCGCGACGTTGAGCGCGGGGGAGTCCCGCGTGTCGTCGCTGTCCGGCTTGAACGCGGCGCCGAGGACGGCGACGTTGCGACCGACGATCGACCCGCCGCACACCTCGCGCGCGAGGTCGACCATCCGTACGCGGCGGCGCATGTTGATGGAGTCGACCTCCCGCAGGAACGACAGCGCCTGGTCGACGCCCAGCTCGCCCGCCCGGGCCATGAACGCGCGGATGTCCTTGGGCAGGCACCCGCCGCCGAACCCCAGGCCGGCGTTGAGGAAGCTCCGCCCGATGCGTGCGTCGTGGCCGATCGCGTCCGCGAGGACCGTGACGTCGCCTCCGGTCGCCTCGCACAGCTCGGCCATGGCGTTGATGAAGGAGATCTTCGTCGCGAGGAACGAGTTCGCCGCGACCTTGACGAGCTCGGCCGTCGCGAAGTCGGTGACGACCTTGGGCGTGCCGTCCGCGAGGACGCTCGCGTACACCTCGTCGAGGACGCCCTCGGAGGTGCCGTCGCCCCCAAGCTCGACGCCGTACACGAGGCGGTCCGGGTGGAGCGTGTCCTGGACGGCGTGGCCCTCGCGGAGGAACTCCGGGTTCCACACGAGGCGCGCTCCGGGCTGGGCCTCGCGGACGCGCGCGGCGAGCCGCGCAGCTGTCCCCACCGGGACGGTGGACTTGCCGACCACGAGATCGCCGGGGGCCAGGTGGGGCAGGAGGGACTCGACCGCGGCGTCGACGTAGCGCAGGTCGGCCGCGTACTCGCCCTGCCGCTGCGGCGTGCCGACGCAGACGAAGTGGACCCGCGCACCGGCCGCGCGCGACACGTCCGTCGTGAAGGACAACCGGCCGCTCCCGACCTCCTGCTCGAGGAGCCCGGGGAGACCGGGCTCGAAGAACGGCGCCTGTCCCGCGGTGAGCGCGGTGACCTTGTCGGCATCGACGTCCACGCCGACGACGTCGTGCCCGAGGGACGCCATGCTCGCCGCGTGCACGGCACCGAGGTACCCGCAACCGACCACCGAGATGCGCATCGAGATCCTCCGTGGGAGACGGTCTGGGTGTCGGCCCACGCTACTCCGCCGGGCCCGCCCGTGGCCCGGTCGCGTGGGTGAAATGACGGACAGGGGGGCACCAACCGGTCGCCGGGGACGCCCGCCGCGGGTGAACTTCCGGGCGGGAGGTCGCTCTCGAGGCGCCCGGAGTGGTTCGATTCGCCTGAGGGTGCGTGCAGGGGGCGGCGGTCACGCGGTGTCGCCGCAGCCTCGACGAGCACGCGAGAAGCAGGACGCACCTCATGCCGCACAGCACACAGGAGCCTCGACCGTCCGGGGTCACGCGTCGGCGATGGTTCGTCGCGACGGCCGGCGCGGTGGCGGGTGCGCTCGCGCTCGTGGGCATCGGGGCGGCGCTCCCCGGGATCCCCGGCGGGGCCGGGACCTCGCAGCTCACCGACGTCGTCGGCGACACCGAGGCCGAGAGCGTCGCGATCGGCGGCGCCGTCGGGCAGGAGGTCGCGGCGAACTTCGCCCCCGACCAGTCCGGACCCGAGGGACCGGACGCGTCCGCCTCGTCGATGTGGTGGCGGTGGACGGCCCCCACCAGCGGCCCCGTCACGTTCTCGACGCACGGCAGCGAGCTCGACACCGTGCTCACGGTCTACCCGGGCACGGCGACGAGCGACCCCGTCGCGACGAACGACGACGAGGGTGACGTCCGGACCTCGTCGGTGACCTTCGACGCGACCGCGGGCGAGGAGTACCTCGTCGAGGTCTCCGCCAAGTCGCCCGACCCCGGGCTGCTGACCCTGTCGTGGCAGCCCGCCGCCCCGGCGGCCGCGACGCTCCCGGAGGAGCCCGCCGCGGCGGCGGTCACGTCCACCGGCATCCCCCTCACGGGGAACACGGGCGAGAAGCCCCAGTCCAAGCTCTGGTCTGCGGGCGGCACGTGGTGGGCGGTGCTCGCCTCGGCCAGCACGTCGCCCGCAGGCACGTGGGTCTGGCGGTACGACGCGGTCGCCAAGACGTGGACGAACGTCACGCGCATCTCCGAACGCACGGACGTGCGCGCGGACGTCAAGGCCGTCGGCGACGTCGTGCACGTGCTGCTCCACGGGCCGACCACGACCCTCGTCTCGATCCAGCGGGACCCGCAGTCGAACACGTACGTCCCGTGGACCTCGCGCCCGGGCGCGACGGCCGTCTCCCTGCCGGGCAGCGAGACCGCGACGATCGACATCGACTCCACCGGCCGCATGTGGGTCGCCTGGGACACCGCGAGCCAGGTCCAGGTGCGCTGGAGCGACGCCCCCTACTCGTCGTTCTCGGCGCCGGTCACGGTCGCGTCGGGGATCACGGACGACGACATCGCCGTCGTCACCGCGATGCCCGGCAACAAGGTCGGTGTGCTGTGGTCCAACCAGAAGACCCAGAGGTTCGGGTTCCGGACGCACGCCGACGGCGCGTCCCCCTCGACGTGGACGGCCGACGAGGTCCCCGCGGCGGGGTCCGCGCTCCCGGTCGGCGGGGGCATGGCGGACGACCACCTCAACGTCGCCGTCTCCTCCGACGGCACCTTCTACGCGGCCGTCAAGACCTCCTACAACACCGCGGACCGCACCGTCATCGGGCTCCTGGTCCGCCACCCGGACGGCACCTGGGACCCGCTGCACGAGGTCGACCGGGTCGGCACCCGCGGCATCGTCGTCGTCGACGACGTCACGGACCGTCTCCGCGTCGTGTACACGCGCAGCACGAACCTCGACGACATCCTCGTGAAGGAGACCTCCCGGCTCTCTCCCGACTTCTCCGGGGCGGCCGAGACCGTGCTCGACGGCTCGTGGAACAACGCGACCGCGACGAAGTCGAACGTCCCCGGCGAGGTGCTGGTGATGGCGGCCTCGGCGACGACGGCGCGCGCGGCGCGCCTCGCCTGGACGCCCGCCGGTGCCCCGACGGCGCAGGACTCGACCGTCGCCACGACGGTGGGCGGAACGGTCGTGGGGAAGCTCGGAGCGCAGGCGACGACCGACGACCCGCTCACGTTCCAGGTCGTCACCCCGCCGGCCACGGGCACCCTGACGGCGGTGAACTCCTCCACGGGCGCGTTCACCTACCGCGCCGGGGCCGCGAGCGGGCTCGACTCGTTCACGTTCCGCGTGGGCAGCGGCGGGCTGTGGTCGGCTCCTGCCACCGTGGGCGTGCGCGTGTCCTCCGCGGACGGGCTGGTCGGTGCCTGGAACCTCGACGAGGGGCAGGGCCTCCTGGCCGCCGACTCCTCCGGGTGGGGCAACGGCGGGACGCTCGTCGGCGGGTCGTCGTGGGTCCCCGGGGTCTCCGGGTCTGCCGTGCGCTCGGACGGTGCGACGGGTCTCGTGCGTGTCCCGGACTCGGCCGCCCTCGACGTCAGCACCGGGCTCACGGTCGCCGCGTGGGTGCGACCGGAGCAGGCCGCGACCCAGTACGTGGTGAAGAAGGCCACGAACGACGCCGCGGACGGGTTCGAGCTGGCGCTCGCGAGCAACGGCAAGCCCTTCCTGCGTCTCAACGAGGACAGCTCGGGCGACACCTACCGGGTCAACGCGACGTCCTCGTACCCCACGAACGGCACCTGGGTGCACCTCGTCGGGTCGTACGACGGGACGCGCATGCGCATCTACGTCAACGGCGTGGAGCAGGCCTCGAAGGCCGGCCCGGCGAGCATCGGCACGAACGCGTCACCGCTGGGCATTGGCGCGGAGGGCAACGGATACCGGCCCGTCAAGGGCGCCGTCGACGGGGTCCGCCTCTACGACCGCGCGCTCTCGGCCGCCGAGGTGACGACGCTGTTCCAGGGTGGGTCCACGACGCCCGCGCCGACTCCCGTCGCGCAGGACGTCGCCGTCACGACGACGCTCGGCCAGCCGGTCTCGGGCACGCTGACGGCCACGGTGCCGCAGGGCGCGACGCCGCAGTTCCAGGTCGTCACCCCGCCGACGCGCGGGACGGTCGCGCTGACGAGCACGTCCACCGGCGCGTTCACCTACACGCCGGGAGCCGCCGCGGGTGCGGACTCCTTCACGTTCCGGGTCGGTGCCGGCGGGCAGTGGTCGGCCCCGGCGACGGTCCGGGTGGCGGTGACGTCCCCGGACGGGCTCGTCGGCGCGTGGGACCTCGACGAGGGCCAGGGGCTCTCGACGGCGGACGCCTCGGGCTGGGCGAACGGCGGCTCCCTGGTCGGTGCTGCCACCTGGGTCCCCGGCCGGAGCGGGACCGCGGTGCGGTCCGACGGTGTGACCGGCTACGTCCGCGTGCCCGATGCCTCGACGCTCGACCTCACGACGCGGATGACCGTGGCCGCGTGGGTGCGGCCGGAGCAGCTCGCGACGCAGTACGTCGTGAAGAAGGCCGCGCAGGGGACGACCGACGGCTACGAGCTCGGGCTCGCGAGCGGTGGCAAGCCGTTCCTGCGGCTCAACCATGCGTCGTCGGGCGACACCTACCGGGTGGACGCGACCTCCTCCTACCCGACGGACGGGACCTGGGTCCACCTCGTGGGCGCGTACGACGGATCGCGGTTGCGCATCTACGTGAACGGCGTCGAGCAGGCCTCGAAGGCCGGCCCGGCGAGCATCGGGACGAACTCGCTCCCGCTGGGCGTCGGGGCCGAGTCCAACGGCACCCGCGCGACCAAGGGCGCCGTCGACTCCGTCCGGCTGTACGACCGCGCGCTCACGGCGGCCGAGGTCGCGGCGCTCTACTCCGGGGCGAGCGCCGTCACGCCGACCCCGGACCCGACGCCGACTCCTGACCCGACGCCGGATCCCACGCCGACGCCCGACCCGACACCGACGCCCGACCCGACACCGACGCCCGACCCGACACCGACCCCTGACCCGACGCCCGACCCGACGCCGACGCCCGACCCGACGCCGACGCCCGACCCGACGCCGACCCCTGACCCGACGCCCGACCCCGGACCGACGGTCCCGGCGGGGGCCGTCGGGGCGTGGGGGTTCGACGAGGGGCAGGGGACCACGGCGGCGGACGGCACGACCAACGGCGCGACGGCGTCGCTGCGCTCGGGAGCGACGTGGGCGACGGGCCTCAGCGGCACCGCGCTCGGGCTGGACGGCGTCGACGACTTCGCGCGCGTCGACGACCGGCCCGCCCTCGACCTCGCCGGTCCGATGACGGTCTCGTCCTGGGTGCGTCCCGAGCAGAAGGCGACGCAGTACGTCCTCAAGAAGGCCGCGCAGGGTGTGACGGACGGGTACGAGCTGGGTCTCGCGAACGGCGGGACGGCGTTCCTCCGGTTCAACCACGCGTCGTCCGGGGACACCTACCGCGTCGACACCACGACGCCGTACCCGACGGACGGCACCTGGGTGCACCTCGTGGGCACCTTCGACGGCACGCGGATGAGGATCTACGTGAACGGGGTCGAGCAGGCGTCGAAGGCCGGACCGGCCGCCGTCGGCACCAACGCGCTCCGTCTGGGCATCGGCGCGGAGTCGGACGGGACCCGTCCGATGAAGGGCAGCATCGACGGCGTGCGGCTCTACGACCGTGCGCTGAGCGCCGCGGAGGTGGCGCAGCTCTACGCCGCGCCCGGGCGGTAGCCCAGGCCCGGGCCTCGGCTCCGTCGCGGGTTTCGCGGGGGAGCCGAGCCCGGGTACAGTAGTCAGGTTGCCTCGGCGAGGGACGTCTGACGGCCGGCAGCGCTGGACCGGTGAGCACACCGGCGGCGCGGGACCGCGAGTGTCAGCCAGACCTGTTGGATCTCCGTTATCGACTGGGCGGTCGTCCTCCTGCGCGCCCGTCACACGTCCCGCGCCGACGCAGCCGCCCGTCCGGGTGGCCCTCTCAACCGTCCGGACAGCCGACCGCTCCCCACTGGTGGCCGGCCCGCAACGTTCTTCCAGGAGTGATCCACGTGTCTGAGATCAAGCTCGCCGCCGAGGCCCGCACCGAGTTCGGCAAGGGTGCCGCCCGCCGCGTCCGCCGCGCCGGCAAGATTCCCGCGGTCCTCTACGGCCACGGCACCGACCCGCTGCACGTGACCCTGCCGGGGCACGAGACGATGATGGCGCTCAAGCACTCGAACGCGCTGTTCTCGATCGAGCTCGACGGCAAGGCCCAGCTCGCGATCGCCAAGGACGTCCAGCGCGAGCCGGTCCGCAACGTCATCGAGCACGTCGACCTGCTCATCGTGAAGAAGGGCGAGAAGGTCGAGGTCGAGGTGCCGGTGCACGTCGTGGGCGAGTCGGTCCCCGGCACGATCCACCTGCTCGAGCAGCTCACCCTCGTGGTCGAGGCGGACGCGACGCGCCTGCCCGACGCGATCGAGGTCTCCGTCGACGGTCTCGAGGCCGGCTCGGTCGTGTACGCGGGCGACGTCACGCTGCCGGAGGGCGTCACCCTCGTGACGGACGCCTCGGCCGACGTCCTCATCGTCAGCGAGCCCAAGGTCGAGGCCTCCGAGGACGAGAGCGCCGCGGAGACCGCCCCCGCCGAGGCTGCCGGGGAGTGATCCTCCTCGTCGTCGGCTGACGCCACGACGACCCGCGTCGGACGCCCGGTACCGTGACGGTGCCGGGCGTCCGTGCGCCCGCACCACGACTGCACCACGACTGCACCACCTCCCGCCGGCGTGCCGCCCGGGGCGGGACCCGGACGAAGGACGAGGGACGACATGACCGACCAGCCGTGGCTCGTCGTCGGGCTCGGCAACCCCGGGCCGACGTACGCGGGCAACCGCCACAACCTGGGCCACATGGTCCTCGACGTCCTCGCGGGGCGGGCCGCCGCCCGGTTCGCGCGCCACCCGCGGGCGCAGGCAGCCGTCGCCGAGGCACGCATCGGGATGCTGCCCGGCGGGCGGCCGGGGCCGCGCGTCGTCCTGGCCAAGCCGACGACGTACATGAACGTCTCCGGCGGCCCGGTGTCCGGGCTCGCGAAGTACTACGGGATCGACCCGGACCACGTGGTCGTGGTCCACGACGAGGTCGACATCCCGTTCGGCGCCGTGAAGCTGAAGATCGGCGGCGGCGAGGGTGGCCACAACGGCCTGCGCGACATCACGAAGGCCCTCGGCACCAAGGACTACGTGCGGGTGCGCGCGGGGGTCGGACGTCCCCCCGGCCGCCAGGACACCGCCGACTTCGTGCTCAAGGACTTCAAGGGTCCCGAGGCCAAGGAGCTCCCGTTCCTGCTCGACGACGCCGCGGACGCCGTCGAGATGCTGCTCACCGACGGCCTGCTCGCCGCCCAGGGGAAGTACCACACCAAGGCGTAGCGTCGTCGCTGCGCGGCAGGACGCCCGTTTTCACCCGGGTGAGGTCCCTTCGTCCCCCCTCGCGAGGGGTCCCTCCGACCTAGGCTGGTTCTCTGCGTTCGCGAGGGAGGACCGATGACCCACGGTGTGGCGCTCGCGCACGACTACGCGACCCAGCGTGGTGGCGCGGAGCGGGTCGCGCTGCTGCTCGCCGACGCGTTCCCCGGCTCGCCGATGTACACGACGCTGTACGACCCGGCCGGCACGTTCCCCGAGTTCGGCTCCCTCGACGTGCGGACGTCCGCACTCGACCGGGCGGCCCTCCTGCGCCGGCACCACCGGGTCGCGCTCCCGTTCCTCGCGCCCGCCGTCGACCGCCAGCGCGTCGAGGCGGACGTCCTGCTCGCGTCGTCCACCGGCTGGGCGCACGGCTACCGGGGGGCGGGGCGCACCGTCGTCTACTGCCACGCGCCCGCCCGGTGGCTGTACCAGCGCGACCGGTACCTGGGGCCGGCGGACGGCTCCGCCGCGCACCGTGCCCGACGTCGTGCCGCGGCCACCGCGCTCGGCCTCCTGTCCCCGGGGCTGCGCCGGTGGGACGGCGCCGCCGCCCGGCGCGCGGACGTCTACCTCGCCAACTCGACCGTGACGCAGCGCGCGATCCGCGACGCGTACGGGATCGAGGCCGAGGTGCTCGCACCGCCCCCCGCGATGCTGCCGGACGGCGAGGAGCGCGCGGTCCCCGGCGTGGAGCCCGGCTTCCTCCTGTGCGTGGCACGCCTGCTGCCGTACAAGAACGTCGACGTCGTCGTCGAGGCGGCGCTCGCGACAGGGCGCGAGCTCGTCGTCGTCGGGGACGGCCCGGACCGTGCCCGGCTGGAGACGCAGGCGGCCCGCGGCGGCGGCAGGGTGCGCCTGCTCGGCCGTGTCGACGACGCGACGCTGCGCTGGGTCTACCGGAACGCGGCGGCGCTCGTCGCGGCGTCGTACGAGGACTACGGGCTGTCACCGCTCGAGGCCGGGGCGTTCGGGCGGCCGAGCGTGGTGCTGCGCGACGGCGGATACCTCGACACGGTCGTGGACGGCGTGAACGGCGTCTTCTTCGACGCGCCGCGCGCCGAGCTGGTGGCCGAGGCCGTCGAGGTGGCGGCAGGGCGCACGTGGGATGATGGCGCCGTCACGGCGCACGTCGCGACGTTCGGCCGTGAACGGTTCGTCGAGCGGCTGCGGGGCGTCGTGGCGCAGCAGCTGGACTGCACCGTCGGCGCGGGTCGACCCGGTGGGGGGAGAGCACAGCGATGACGATCAGGGAGTTTCTCCGCACGATCTGGGCGGGCAAGTACTACGTGCTCGCCGCGGTGCTCGTCGTCGTCGCGGCCGCGTTGTTCTACGTCGACCGCCAGGAGACGATGTACCGGGCGACCGCGACGGTCCAGCTCTACGGCGTGCAGAGCGCGCAGGGCGGCGAGTCGCTCGTCGAGGTGACGGTGGCGACCGACGCCGACGACGTCACCTCGCCCGAGGTCGCCGCGGCTGCCGCCGCCGCGCTCGGCGAGCCGGAAGCGGCGGCGGACGAGCTGGCCGACCAGGTGTCCGGCGACGTCGACGGCGAGAACAAGACGGTGGCCGTCGAGGCCACGACCACCGAGGAGGCGCAGTCCGTCGTGGTCGCGAACGCGTTCGCCGACGCGTACGTGGCCCAGCTCGTCGTGATCCAGGCCGACCAGGTCGCCGAGCTCGAGAGCCGCCGCCAGGCGCTCGCCGAGCAGCTCGCGGGCGTGCGCCAGCGCCTCGCTGCCGACCCGGAGGACCCGCTGGCGCTGGCCGAGCAGGACATCATCGTCGGCGACTACTCCGCGCTCACGGTGCAGATCAACTCGCTGCGCGGCATCGCCGTGCCGGGCGAGGTCGTCGCGCCCGCGACGGGGGCCGAGCCCCTCGGCCTCTCCCGGTTGACGGTGCTGGCGCTGGCCCTCGTCGTGGGCCTCGTGGCGGGGATCGGGCTCGCGTTCGCACGTCGAGGGCTCGACGTCCGTGTCCGGAGCGCGGCCGAGTCCACGCGGCTCACCGAGACGCCGGTCCTCGCGGAGCTCTACGGCACGCGGCCTGCCGAGAAGGAGTTCACGCACACGCACGCCCTGCCGGTGGCGAGCAAGGTCGCGACGCCCTTCACGGAGTCGATCCGTGAGCTGCGCACCGCCGTCCAGGTGTCCACCGCGGGCATGAAGCACGCGGTCGTCGTCGTCACCGCGGCCGACCCGTCGGCGCCGCGCTCGTTCATCACGGCGAACCTCGCGGCCTCGTTCGCGCTCAGCGGCCGACGCACGGTGGCGCTGTCCGGCGACCTGCGGCGCCCGCAGCTCGACCGTATGCTCCCCGCCCCCGACGACTGGGACGGGCAGGACCAGGAGCTGCGCCCGACGGCGGTGCCGAACCTGCGGGTCATGCCGGTGCCGGAGGAGGAGATGGACCCGGCGGACTTCCTCGCCACGGAGCGCGCGCGAGGTCTCGTCAGGAGCCTCCGCGACCACGCGGAGGTCGTCGTGGTCGACGCGCCCCCCGTCCTGGCGGCGGCCGACGCGACGATCCTCGGCGGCTACGCGAACGGCGTCGTGCTCATCGCGTCCGCCGGCCGCACCGACCGTGCGGTGCTCGCGGAGGCGACCGAGCGGCTGCGGGTCAGCAACGTCCCCCTGCTCGGCATCGCGCTGACCGGGGTCACGGGCGACCGGCGCATGCTCTACGCCTCGACGTACGGCGACGACACGGAGCAGGGAGCCGGTCAGGAGGGCGCTCGTGCGGCGGCACCCGGCCCCTCCGTCGCGCCTGCGGCGACCGGGCGGCCGAACGCTCCCGCCGAGCCGTCCGGGCCGGCGCGGTCGGGGCGGCCCGAGGACGAGCCCACCCCGGACGACGCCGCGCGTGCGGTCGGCACGCGACGCGCCTCGGTCGCCGCGGCGGCCGTCGCGGTCGACGACGCGGCGGCGCGCCCCGTGCCGCCCTCGGCGCCCGCCGGCGGCGCGGTCACGCCCGACGGCGCCGCGGCGTCCGGTGCTCCGCAGCGTCCGGGCAAGCGGCACGCCGTGCTCGCCCCGGCCTGGAGCAAGGTCGAGCCGGCTGCGCCGGAGGAGACCGGTGACGATCCCGCGACGGACGAGCGCAAGCGCCCGTTCCGGTGGTGACCGCCCCGGGCGGTCCGCCGCTCCGGGTCCTCGTCCTCGACCACACCGCGGAGCTCGGCGGCGCCGAGCTCGCGCTCGTGCGCACGTGCGCGTCGCTCGGGCCCGAGGTCGACGTGCGGGCGCTGCTCTTCGCCGACGGTCCCCTGCGCGCGCGCCTGGAAGAGCTCGGCGTCCGGGTCGAGATCGTCCCGCTCGCGCGGTCCGTGGCGACCGCCGACCGCGAGCGCGCCGGGCGGCTGTCGACGACGACGCTCGTGGGCGCCCTGCGCGCGGTCCCCTTCCTCTGGCGGCTCGCGCGGCGCGTGCGGGCGCTGCGGCCCGACGTCGTGCACACGACGTCGCTCAAGGCCGACCTCCTGGGGATCGTGCCCGCGGCCCTCGCCCGCCGACCTCTCGTGTGGCACGTCCACGACCGCATCGCCCCCGACTACCTGCCCGGCCCGCTCGTCCGGGTCGTGCGCGGGCTGGCGCGCCGGGTCCCGGCGGCGGTGGTCGCGAACTCGCGCGCGACGGCGGCGACGCTGCCCATGACGACCGCGGTCGCGTACCCGGGATTCGCCCCCGAGCAGGCGGAGGGCGCCGAGACGGCGCTCTCGCGGCGCGCGGACGTGCCCGAGCCCTTGGCCGTGATGGTCGGGCGGATCAGCCCGACCAAGGGTCAGCTCGAGGTCGTGCGCGCGCTGCGTACGGTCGTGGACGCGGTGCCGGGGGCGCGGCTGCGGGTCGTCGGGGAGCCGGCGTTCGGCGCCGAGGACTACGCGGCGCAGGTCCGGGCCGAGGTGTCCCGGCTCGCACTCGACGACCACGTCGACCTCGTCGGCTTCGTCGCCGACCCGCGGCCGGAGCTCGACCGCGCGGCCGTGTGCGTGCACGCGTCGCCCGTGCCGGAGCCGTTCGGGCAGGTCGTCGTCGAGGCGATGGTCCGTGGCGTCCCGGTCGTCGCGACGCGGGCGGGCGGCGTCGAGGAGATCCTCGACGACCCCGAGGAAGGGCCCCCGACGCTCGGGCTCCTCGTGCCGCCCGGCGACGTCGACGCGCTCGCGGCGGCCCTGCTCGACGTGCTGCGCGACCCGGCCGCGGCCCGCGAGCGCGCGCTCCGGGCGCGTACGTCGGCGCTCCGCCGGTTCCCCGTGGCGCGCACGGCGCGGGTGCTCACCGACGTCTGGACGTCCGTGTCCGGGTCAGCGCCGCGCGCATGAGCGCAGCCTGACCGCGCCACGTCGGGACGTCGGGCGGATCGGTGGCGAGCCGGTCGGCCCGCGGGGGCGCCGCGTCGCCGAGCGCGGCGAGCACCGCCGTCGGGAAGTCCTCGCCGGCGGCGACCCGCACCCCGGGCTCGTCCCGGAACCCGGCCACGGGCGTCGACACCACAGGCCGCTCGACGGCCCGGTACTCGTAGAGCTTGATGGGGTCCAGGCTGTCGGTGAACGCGTCGACGACGTGCGGGACGAGCAGGACGTCGGCGTGGCGCAGGTAGGCCGGCACGGCGGTCCAGGGACGTGGCCCGAGGAGCACGACCCCGGCGCGCGCGAGGTCCGCGTGCTCGGCGGCGGAGAGGTCCACCACCGGCCCGACGAGCACCACCCGGGCGTGCCCGTCGAGCGCGCGGGCCGTCGCGAGCAGGAGCGGGACGTCGAACCGGTCGGGGTGCACGGTCCCGACGTAGAGCGCGACCCGGCCGGCGGGGAGGTCGGCCGGACGGTCGTACGCGCCGCGGTAGCGGTCGAGGTCGACGCCGTTCGTCAGGAGCGTCACGTCGCGGAGCGCGCCCTTGCGTGCGACCAGGCCCGGGGAGCACACCGTGACCTCGGCGCACCGCTCCAGCAGCGTCGCCTCGTCCTCGACCAGGCGCGCGTGCTCCGCGGGGGTGCGGTCGGCGGCGAGCCAGTCGTCGGTAACGTCGTAGAGCGCGGGCCAGCCCGTGCGCAGCACGACGGCGGCGCCGGACGGGTCGTTGACCCACAGCACGGGCCGGCGCAGCCCGGCGCGGGCCACGGCGCGCTCGACCGACCGGGCGAGCCGGACGTCCGCGCCCGGGTCGACCCTGCGGGGGAGCCACTTGGTCGGCTCGTGCAGGAGCACGCGCCCGGGGGCGATCCCGTCCAGGTCGGGCGCGGCGCGCAGGCCCCGGCCGGGGCGGGGGACGCCGCGTCGGCTGAGCCGGTGCAGCGGGTCGGCCGCCGGCTCGACGAACAGCACCCGCGCCGTCGGGTCGGCGCGGCACAGCTCCGCCACGAGGTACTGGTTGCGGCGCCACACGTCGTCCCAGCGCTCGAGCGACAGGACGACGACGTCGCCCGCGCCCGCACCGGCCGTCACGCGAGCACCGCGCGGTAGACGGCGTCCGTCCCGGCGACCTGCGCCGCGGGCGTGAAGCGCTCGCGCTGCGCGGCGCGGCCGGCGGCGGCGCACGCGTCGCGGCGTCCGGGGTCGGCGGCGAGGGCGGCCAGGGAGCGGCCGGCGGCGCGCGGGTCGAGCGGGGGGTAGAGCGTGAGCGGGTCGATCCCGTCGAGCGTCTCGCGGTGCCCTCCCGCGGCAGACGCGACGACCGGCAGCCCGCTCGCCATCGCCTCGAGGACGCTCAGGCCCAGCCCTTCGACGGGGCACGGCGCGACGAGCAGGCCGGCGCGCCCCAGGAGGGCGTCGACGTCGTCGCGCGCCCCGAGGAACGACATGTCCTCGTCGATGCCGAGCGACCGTGCGAGGTCGGTGAGCGCCGGCCGCTGCGCGCCGTCGCCCGCGATCTCGAGCCGCCACCCGGCGCCGGCGAGCCCGGACGCCGCGAACGCCTCGAGCGCGAGGTCGGTGCGCTTCTCGGCCTCGAGCCGCTGGACGACCAGCACGACGTCGTCGCGCGCGGCGGCGCCGCGCCCGTCGGGACGGTCCGCCACGCCGGGGTGCACCACGACGCTGTCGCCCTCCACGTGGTCCGCGACGTACCGGCTGATGGCGATCTGGGCCCGGACCGACGACGCGGCGACGACCGCGACGAGCCGTCCCCGTGCCCCGGTGCCGCGCCGTCGGGCGAAGTGGCGCGTCGAGACGACCGGCGGGAACCCGCGCGTCGTCCGGGCCGCGACGGCGGCGGCGACCTCGGCCGCGGTCATGTGCACGTGCACGACGTCCGCCGCCGCCGCGTGCCGGCGCAGCGCCCGCACGACGTCGCCGGTCGAGGCCGCGGGGAGGAGGGGCACCGTCGGGTCGTCCACCGTCGCGCGCATGCCGTCGGGCGCTCCGCCGACGACCGCGACGTCGTGGCCCGCGGCCGACTGCGCGCGCGCGAGCCGCGCCACGTGGCGCTCGACGCCGGCGAAGCCGTCGGACCGGACGGCGTGGAGGATCCTCACGGGCGGTGCTCCGATCGTGCGGTGGCGAGCGCCGCCGCGAGCTCGAGGTAGCGACGTGCGACGGCGTCCCAGTCGTGCCGCTCGGCGGTGGCGCGCGCCCGCGCGGAGACCTCGCCGCGCGCGGCGTCGTCCAGGGCGGCGACGGCCGCGAGACCTGTGCGGACGCCCTCGACCGTCCGGTCCACCAGCCACCCGGTGACCCCGTCCTCGACCACGTCGGGTGCGTAGCCCACGGGGGTCGCGACCACGGGGACCCCGCACGCGAGCGCCTCGAGGACGACGAGCGCGTTCGCCTCGTAGGCACTCGGCAGGGCGAGGGCGTCCGCCGCGTGGAGCCAGGGCCGCGGGTCGGGCACGCGGCCCGCCAGGTGCACGCGGTCGGCCGTCCCGAGGCGGGCGACCCGGGCCCGGACGTCGGCGAGCATGTCCGGCGTCCCGCCGACGACGCTCACGTGGACGTCGGGCAGGTCCGCGGCAGCGGCGAGCACGAGGTCGAGGCCCTTGCGGTCGAACTCGTGCCCGACGAACACGACGTGGACGGCGCCCTCGGGCACGCCCGCCGCGGTACGGGCGGCGGCGCGCTCGGCGGGCGTAGGCGGCGCGAAGCGCGCGACGTCCACGCCGTTGCCGATCACGACGGCCCGGGCGCGCAGCCGCGGGTACGTGCTGCGCAGCGCGTCGCGCTCGGACCGTGTGAGGTTGACGACCACGCGGTGGGAGCGGCCGCGGTACCGGAGCGCGTCGCGGGCCGCCGTGAAGAGGTGCAGCGGGTTGCGGGCCATGCGCCACGCGTACCCCCCGCGGGCCCGCATGGCGACCCGGAGGATGCCGTGGTTGACGTACACGTCGCCGGCGAGGACGTCGTTGTGGCAGATCGAGACCACCGCGTCCCCGGTTCCCCGGCCCGCGAGGCGCTCGCGGGCGACCCGACGCCGCGCGAGGGCGGTGCCCACGGTGGAGAACCACACGACCCGGGCGAGGAGCACGAGCCGGCCCCGGACGCCCGGCCCCGGCTCGGGGAGCCACCTGCCGTGCGCCTCGGCGAGGGTGAAGCGCGCGGTCGGCACCCCGGCGCGTTCGAAGGCCTCCTCCAGGTGGTGCGCGACGCCCCCCACGCCGCTGCCCGGGGCGATCTCCGGGGCGATCTGCAGGATCCGCAGGTCGGTCATCGTTCGGCCATCTCCCGCACGGATCGCAGCTCGTCGAGAGGGAGCTCCCGACCGGTCATGTGACGGGCGTACCGGCGCGACTCGGCGTAGGACTCGGCGCCCAGGCACACCCCGACGATGACGAAGGGGACCGTCACCTGGACGGACACCCAGAAGAGGTCGAACTGGCCCTGGACGAAGCGCATCATGAGCATCGAGAACGCGAGGGTCCCGAAACGCGGGTTGATGCGCCACAGCACGACCATCCCGCCGAGGAACAGCACGAGGAACCCGACGAGCCCGACGATCCCGGCGGACGTCAGCACCTCGAGCTCGACGTTGGGCGGCTGGAAGACGAACTCCGTGACGCCTGCGGTCCACCACCGCAGTCCCATGCCGACCCACGGGCTGCGCTGCCACACCTCGATCGAGTCGGCGTACCAGGTGAGCCGCTGGTTCGCGGAGTTGAACTGGTTGCCGGACGCGAGCTGCTCCTGCACCGCGAGCACGACGAAGTAGATCGCCGGGATCGCGGCGAGCAGGATGAGCTTGGACCGCTTGCGGTCGGGGTCGCCGCGCAGCGTGATGAGCATGATCCCGATCGCGAGGCCGATGAGGGCCTGGCGCGCCTGCGCGGCGAGCACGCCGAGGGAGCACAGCCAGAAGGCCCCGAGCGAGAACCAGCGCGGCCAGCCGACCCACCACGGGCGTGCGTAGGCGGTGAGGGCGGCGAACGCGAGCACGCACCCGATGAAGTTCTTGTGCATCGCGAGCGGGGAGTCGATGTACACCGGTCCCGTGTTGCCCGCCGCGAGCTGCTGCAGCGCGACGAGGCACGTCTGCGCCGCGATCGCGAGGCAGGGCAGGAGGAAGAGGGTCAGGCCGAGCCGGGCACGACCCGAGCGACCGACGGCCCAGCCGAGCACGAGCGCCCCGGCGACCGAGAGCCACGCGTGGAACCACTCCACGACGTTCGCGCTGAACGGGTTGACGATCACGGTGAAGAGCGTCGCGACCTGGTACACGAGCGACAGCCAGAGCATGGCCCGCATCGGCCGCGAGAACGGCCGCGGCGAGAAGAAGAGCGCGAACCAGAACGCGCCGAACAGCGCGAAGTCGCTGAGGGAGAGGTCGACCCCGCCCCCGCCGACGCGCTGGACGATCACGAGCGCGGGCATGGCGAGGATCGGCAGGGCGACCGGCTCGTAAGCCGTGAGCCCGATGACGAGCACCACGAGCGCACCGCCCACGGCGGCCATCTGGAGCTCGGGCACGACGAACCCGAGGACGGCGAGGAGCGCGACGACGACGGCCCCGCCCGCGACCCAGGCGGCGACGGTCCGGCTGCGCGCGACGACGGTCCCGGGGACGCGCGGCGCGCGGTAGAGCACGGGCCGGCGGCGCAGGAGCGTCGCGCGCTGGGTCACAGCGCCGACTCCGCGCGGACGGGCCCCGTGAGGTAGAGCCGGAGGCGACGACGCGCCGACTCGCGCCCGTCGCCGCGCAGCGCGACGGAGCGGGCCGCCGCCCCGAGCACGGCCCCGGTGCGCGCGAGCGCCCAGCCCGCGCGGCCGTGGTGCTTGCGCAGGTAGCGCTCCTGCGACGCATGGAAGTGCGTCTCCCGGCGGGTCGGGTCGCTGCTCGTCGCCCCGCCGAGGTGCAGCGCGTGCGCCTCGGGCACGAGGGCGTGCCGCCACCCGGACCGCACGGCGCGGTACGCCCAGTCGGTCTCCTCCGCGTAGAGGAAGAAGCGCTCGTCGAAGCCCCCCACGTCGTCCACCGCGGCGGCGTTGAGCAGCAGCACCGAGCCGATGACGAACGAGCGCTCCGCCGGGGTCCGACGCAGCCGCGCGAGCCCGACGGCCTCGACCCACGTGGCCCCCGGGGACGGGAACGGCCAGATCACGCGCGCCCGGACGCCGTCGTCGTCGACCTGCTCCGGCCCTACGCTCGCGATCCCCGGGGCGGCGTGGAGCGCGCGGTGGAGGGTCTGGACGTCCTCGGGCGTCACGACGGCGTCCGGGTTGAGCAGCAGGACGTCGGCGCCCGGCACCTGACGGTGGGCGAGCGCGTGGTTGACCCCTGCCGCGAACCCGCCGTTGCGGCCGGGGTCGAGGTAGCGTCCGCCCGCGAGCTCGGTGATCTCCCGGATCTCGGGCAACGACGAGTTGTCGACGACCGTGATCGGGAACTTCCCGGCGAGCGGGGCGAGCGCGTCGCGCACCATCGCGGGTGCTCCGTAGGCGACGACGACGACCTCGGGCGGTACGGCGGCGGAGGGTTCGCCTCCGTCGGTCGCCTGCGCGCGCGTCGGGCCGGGACCTTCGCCGGTCGCGGTGAGATAGAGCTCCTCGTAGCGGCGGGCGACCTCGGCCCACGAGCAGGCTGCGGCGCGCTCGGCGCCCGCGACGCGCAGCCGGTCTGCCAGGCCGTCCTCGTCGCGGACGCGCGCGAGCGCGGCGCGCAGGGCCGCGGGGTCCTCGGGGGCCACGAGCAGGCCCGCGCCGCCGACGACGTCGGGCAGGGCGCCGGTGCGGCTCGCCACGACCGGGACGCCGCACGCCATGGCCTCGACCGCGACCCGGCCGAACTGCTCGACCCACCCGGGCGTCTCGCGCGACGGGACGGCGAGGGCGTCGAGGGATTGGTAGAACGCGACGAGGTCGTCGTCCCCGAGCGAGCCGACGAACCGGACCCGACCGCCGAGCGGGCGGGCCGCCTCCTCGAGCGCCGCGCGGTCCGGGCCGTCGCCCGCGACGACGAGGTCGAGCCGGTCGTCGTCCGCGACCGCTGCGAGGAGCACGTCGACGCCCTTGTGGTGCGCGAGCCGCCCCGCGTACCCCACGCGGAGGCGGGCCGTGCCGCGTCCCGGGCGCGTGACGTCGGACGCATCGTCCGACGGGTGGTCGGGCGAGGGCGCGAAGACCGCCGGGTCGACGCCCAGCGGGACCGTCGCCACGCGTCCCCGGGCGCCCTTGGCCCGGACGATCCTGCCGGCCTCGTCGTTGCAGACCGACACGGCCGCGGCGCCGCGCAGCGCGCGCGCCTCGAACCACCGGAACGGCCACGGGTAGCGCTTGTCGAGGTTCTGCGCCGAGTAGAGGAGGTACGGCGGGGCGGGCCGACGCGACACGACCGCGCGCAGGCGGCGCAGCAGGAGGACCTCCGCCGTCGCGAGCGCGAAGGGCTCCTCGTGCACGTCCAGCACGTCCCACTCCTGCCCGAGCGCGCGCCACAGGAGGACGGGGTCGTAGAGGAAGAGCGCCGGGTGCGACCCGAGCGTCCGCACGCCCCGCACCGGCTCGCCCGGGCGGGGCACGAGGCGGACGGTCGCGCCGCCCTCGTCCCACGCGCGCGCCGAGAGCAGCCGGACGTCGACCCCGCGCGCGCGCAGCTCTCGCTCGCGCTCGCGCCAGGCGTCGACCACGGCGCTGTGCGAGACGCGGAGGACCCTCATGTGGGAGATTGTCCCCCAGCGGGCCACGGATCCCGCGGGAATCCGCCGATTTCACCCCATCCGTCCGCGGCCGGGTGCGGTGGCCGCGCAGGACGGCGACACGGCGGGGACACGGCGAAGACACGGAGGAGCGACGTGGGCGAGGTCCGGCGGACGGACGGGGACGGCACCGCCCTCCCGAGCGTGAGCGTCGTCGTCGCGACGAACCGCGGCGGGCCGTTCCTCGCGGAGGCGCTCGCGTCCGTCCTCGCGCAGTCGCACCCCGCCGCCGAGCTCGTCGTCGTCGACGACGGCTCTCCCGAGCCCGCGGACCTGCTCCGGGTCGTCGAGGACGTGGCGCGGGACGTCGCGTCGCCGCGCCCCCGCGTGGTGCGGCGAGCGCCCGCGGGCGTGTCCGCGGCGCGCAACGCCGGGGTCGCGGAGACGTCCGGCGAGCTGGTGGCGTTCCTCGACGACGACGACCGCTGGCACCCGGACCGGCTGCGGCGGCACGTCGAGGTCATGTCCGCACGGCCGGGCGCCGTGGTGAGCTATTGCGGGATGCGCACGATCGACGCCGACGGCGCGGAGCTCGTCGCCGCGGACCAGCGGGCGGCCGACGACCAGCGCGCCGTGATCCGTGGACCGGGCGTCATGCTCCCGAACCTCGTGATCCGCCGGGAGACGTTCGACGCCGTCGGCGGCTTCGACCCGGAGTACCGGCAGGGCGAGGACATGGATCTCGTCCTCCGGGCCGCCGCGCGGGGACCGTTCGCGTTCGTCGACGAGGTCCTCGTGGACTACCGCCACCACGCGACGAACACGACGCGCTCGCACCGCGACCTGGCGACCAGCCTGCGCACGATCCTGCGACGCCACCGGGGCGACGCGCTCGCGGCAGGGCGGCGGGACCTCGTCGACGCGTACGACGACCGCCTCGCCGCCAACGAGCGGTTCGCGTGGTGGAGCGCCGGTCGTGCCGCGCGCTCGGCGCTCCGCCGGCGTCGGCCCGCTGCCGCGCTCGGTGAGGTGGCCTGGGCGGTCCGGTTCGCGCCCGGCGCGCCGGTCCGCCGGGCCTGGGCCGGGGTGCGGCGCACGTCGCGCGCGTGAGACCGCCGGGACTCAGCCCGCGAGAGCGTCGACCGTGACGACCGCCGCGCGCATCGTGGACAACGTCCACGGCTTGTACCGTCGGCGCGGGAGGCTGTAGGAGACGACCCGGTCCAGGACGACGAGCGTGGCGACCTGGGCGAGCGTGAGCTCGCCGCGCCGGGAGGTCGCGATCGTCGCGAGCGGGCCGGCGAGCTCGTCGGCCGCGAGCCGGCGGACGGCCTCGGCCAGCCCCGACCCGGTCCGTGCCAGGTCGACCTGGCACGCCGCGTACGCCGCGTCGAGCACGAGCGGGTTGTCGGGCTCGAAGCGGTTCCAGTCGACGAGGCGTGCCGAGCCCTCGGCGGTCACGAGGACGTTGTCCGGGTGGAGGTCGCCGTGGGTCGGGCCGACGGGGACGAGCAGGTCGCCGTGGGTCCGCAGGACACGGTCGCGCAGGCCCGCGGCGCCGATCTCGGCACAGTCCCGCTCGCCTCGCGCGGAGGCGAGACGCCGCCAGGCCGCCGTCGTCCGGAGCGGGCGGTGCTCGTCCGGCACTGTCACGCCCCGCAGCGCCCGGGCCACGACGGCCTCGGCCTCGTCGAGGGCGACGGGTCGGGCGCGGAGCAGCGGCGCGTCGGCGACCCGGACGCCGTCGTGCGACGACGTCGCGACCTCGTCGAGCACGAGGGGGCCGAACCCCGTCGTGGCCGCCTCGTGGGTCGCCGCGACCTCCCGACCGAGGGCCTCCTGCTGGTCCGCGGACAGCGGGACCTTGACGAACCGCTGTCCGCGCACGGAGACCCGGGCGTCGGACAGCGCCCCGACGACGGGTCGGTCAGACCTCGCCACCCGTTCGGCGAGGGTCGTCACGTCCGGGGTGACGTCGCGAGCGGCGTCGCCACGGCGCCGGGCGAGCACGACGGCGTCCGGCGCCAGCACGCCCGACCCACCCAGGGCGCGGAGCGTGCGGGCCACCGCCCGGCGTCCCCCCGTCCTGAGGTCGATGGTGGCGAGCTCGTCCCGCAGCCGGGCGGCGGGGACGAGGCGGGACCAGTCGTCGCGGTCAGGGAGGAGGGCGTGCCGTCCGGTCGGGACGAGCCCCGCACGTGCGAGGAGGAGCCGTACGGGCACGACGTCCGCGGCCACGCCTGCGGACGGGGCCGTGCGCCGCCGGGCCGCGTCGACGGCGCGCCGCCCGCGGTGCCGCACGTCGGCGACGACCCTCCCCCCGGGTGCCAGGACCCGCTCGACCTCGCCCAGGACGCGCGCGGACGTGCGGACCCCGACCAGCGCGAGCACCTCGTCCAGGTCGACCCAGACGAGGTCGAAAGTCGCGTCGGGGAACGGGAGGCGGGCGGGGAGACCCACGTGCACGGCCGCCGCGCCGGTCACCGGGTGGGCGAGCTGCTGGAAGCGCAGCCGGTCGCCGACCCAGTCCGCCCGTGCGACGTCGAGACCCAGGAAGCGCAGCGCGGGCGCCAGGGCGTGCCGCTCGCCGCCCAGGACGAGGCCGCGCCCGCCCGCGCGCGGGACGAGGACGGCCGGGCCGCCCGACGCGGGGTGGAGGAGGCGGCGCTGGAGCTCGACCGGCCAGGGCGACTCCGCGTCGGTCATCGCGTCGATCACGAGGTCGACGCTCGTCGCGGAGCGCACCGTGCGTCGCACGTGCTCGGGCACCTCGCGCCAGGGGCGGTCCGCGTCCGCGCGTCGGACGATGCCGACGTCGTCCGTCACCCGCTCGCCCCGGCGCGCCGGGGCCGTGCCCGGTCGGTGAGGCGCCGTCGTGCGCGGACGCCCAGCTCCAGCAGGCCCGCATAGCTGCGCGCCGCGGCGAACCGCAGCTTCGCGCCCCGCTCCTCGGGCCACGGCGCCTGCCAGATGCGGATCCACACCGTGAACGTCTGCTTCGTGTTGTGCCAGCTGTCGCGCGCGAAGCCCGCGGTCTCCGGGTTCTCGGTCAGGTCGACGAGGCCGTGCGTGATCCGGACGGTCTTGTGCGTGAGGTCGCGCCAGGACGGTCGCGACGGGTGGTCGACGACCGCGTCCGCGGCGAAGTCGAGCCGTCCGCCGAGCTCCTGCAGCCGGCGGCCCCACTCGAGGTCGCCCCCCGACTTCAGCGCCGCGTTGAAGTCGCCGACACGCTCGAACGTCGCCCGCGGCACGACGAGGTTCGCGGTCGCCGCGAAGTGCGTCACGGTCACGAAGCGCTCCTGGTCGAAGCCCTCGACCGTCTCGTACAGCTCGGGGCCGGTCGTCGGGCGCGACCCGTCGCGGAAGAGGATGTTGATGTCGCCGCCGACGGCGTCGGGCGGGTCGTCGACGGTGAGCGCGGCGACCGCCCGCGAGAGCCAGTCCGGGCGCGGGATGCAGTCCCCGTCGGTGAACGCGAGCACCTCGCCCGTCGCCCGTCGCGCCGCCGTGTTCCGCGCGACGTACGACCCGCGCCGTGGCTCGAGGACGAGGGTGAACCGTCCGTCGCCGGCGGGGAGCGCGGGCCGCAGGTCCTCGGTGGACGCGTTGTCCGCGACGACGACGTCGAACCGGTCGGCGGGGTAGTCCTGGGCGGCGAGGGCCGCGAGGCAGGTCCGCAGTCGCGCGACGTCGTTGTAGACGGGTACGACCACGGTGACGGTGGGGTGCCGCGGTCCGGCGGACGGCGCGGCGGGGTCGGGGAGGGTCATCGTGCTCCTGTCTCACGCCCGGACGTGGCACGACGTCGGGCCCACTCGGTGTACCGGGAGGTGGCGAGCCACCGGGCGTGCCGCGCGGTCGCGCGCGCCCGGCGTGCGACGCGCCGCGGCGGTGACCCGGGCAGGACGGTCAGCAGCCGCAGGCGGTACCGCGCCCGAGCCAGGTGCTGGGTGACGACCGACCCGTCGACGAGCACGTCGAGCGGCAGGCCTGTCGCGGCGAGCCAGCGCGCGTCGTAGCCCATCTCGCCCACCGGGACGTCCCCGGGGAACTCGGGACCGGGGCCCACGAGCCCGACGGTCCGCGCGAAGGGGGGCGGCTCGTCGTCGTACCGGTGGAGGAACTCGAAGTCGACGACCTTGAGCCCGTGCGTGGGGTCGAGGACGAAGTTGCCGGGCTTCGCGTCCACCAGGTCGTACCCGAGGCCGTGGAGCTCGCGCAGGACGTCGACCATGCTGCGCACGACCGCGAGGGGGAGCAGGCCCGTCCTCGACCGGGCGGCGCCGAGGGTGTCCTCGTAGCAGGGGCACGCGAACCAGTCGGGGCCGGCGTCGACGAGCGGGGGGACCGCGGGGACGCGGCCCCCGAGCTCGCGGAGGGCGGTGAGCTCGCGGTCGAGGAACCGGGTGAACGGCGGGGCGAACGTCTTCCGGACGACGAGGCCGTCCGTGCCCGCGACCACGTCGACGCGCGCGCGCCGGCCGACGCTGAGCGTGCGGACCGTGCCGGGCGGTGCCACGTGCTGCGCGGCGCGCCGCTCGGCCTCGGCCCGGACGGTCCCGACGGCGTCGGGCGCGATCACGTCGAGGTACTCCCACGCCTCGGCGGTGCTGTCCGACGAGTGCAGGGGGTTGAACCGGTCGGGCTCCGGCACGCGCTGCTCGACGAGCCGACGGACCTCCGACTTCGCCTCGAACGTCTCGGCGTTGGTCAGGTGCGGGTAGCGCTCGCGCAGCCAGTCGTAGGGCTCCTCCGGCGCGTAGTGGAGGGCGACGACCATGCGCACGGGCTCGCCCCCGCTGCGGGGGAAGGGCCCGCGTCCCCAGTTGCCGCCGCGCAGCGCGGTGGCCGCGCGCTCCCGGGCCGTGGGGTCGAGGTCCGTGGCCAGCAGCACGTCGAAGCCGAAGCGGTCGAGCACCGCCTCGACCTGCTCCGCCGGGACGACGGCGAGGGTCGCCTCGCGCACGAGGAACACGGCGAGCTCCGCGTCGCCGAGCCGCGCGTCGTGGTCGGACGCGAGCAGACCCCGCGCCCACGCGTTCCCGGCCGACAGGCGCCGCAGCGCGTCGGTCGGCGGCCGCCACCCGACGGACGCGAGGTAGCCGTCCACGTCCTCGTACCAGGGGTCGAGCGTGACCCCCTGTGCCTGCGCGAGCCGCCGGAGCTCCGCGGGATAGTCGTGCTCGGGCGCCGGCTCGGCCGGTCCCAGCCCGCGCGAGGGAAGGCCCGAGCGGCGGCCCTTGTGATAGACCGCGTGGTACGCGAGCGAGTGCAGGTGGTCCTCCGGCGACGGCACGAGGAACCCGCTCTCGTGCACCACCGCCCGGTCGAGGACCTGCTCGGCGAGGGCCGGGGGATAGTAGGCCGCCCCCTGGTAGTCCGACGCCGCGAGCCCGGACACGCTGTAGAGGTCCACGGGCATCGTCCCCGGCTCCGACTCGAGGATCCCGCGCAGCGCGTCGACGTCGTCGTCCGCGACGAGGACGTCGAGGTCCTCCCCGGGCTCGATCACCGGGAGCGACTCGAACCAGCGCAGGACCGCGTATCGCAGCCCCGCCTCCTTGAGCCGGGTCGCGAGGCCGGAGGCACCCCAGGCGGGGGAGAAGTAGGTCCGCGGGGCCGGACCGTGCGGCGGTGGCAGGCGGAACAGGTCGAAGGCACGACCACCCCAGACGAACCGCCCGAGCGAGGAGAGGCGACCACCCGCCCGGCCGACGAGGACGGCCAGGCGCGCCTCCAGACCCGAGAGCCCGGCGCCGCGCTCGACCGCGAGGTAGCGCAGGTGGCCGAGGTCGCGCACCGTCCACAGGACGCGTGCGTGGTCGGTGCGCAGGATCAGCAGGTCCGTCGAGCAGCGGGCCGCCACGTCGGGTGCCGGCACGGGGTGGAGCCTGTCGGCCAGGTCGCCGGCCGCACGGCGGGCCGTCGCGAGGTGCCCGGGGTCGACGAGGCCGAGGTAGCGGTCGAGGCCGGCGGCGCGAAGGTCGGCGGCGACGGCGGCGTCACGCGCGCCGAGATCGAGGACGCGCGTCCCCCGGGGCAGCGCAGGCGTCGGCTCCACAGCCAAACCCTAGGTCAGCGACGGGCCGTCACCGCGGGTTCGTGGCGAATTCACCCGGGCCGGGCGACCACGCGGTCCCGCCGCCACGGCTCCGGTGCCGTCGGCGTCGATATGCTCGCCTCGGTGTCCGGCTGAGAGGGGTGGTGGCGTGAACGGTCGCCGCGACGCCGGGGGTGCGCCGTGAGCCGCGCCCGGTGGCCCGTGCTCGTCCGCCGGGGAGCCCTCGACCGTGACCCGCGGCCCGCCGGGGGGACGTTCCGGTCCCAGGCCGTCCCGCCCTTCCCCGTGCCGCCCGTGCTCGCGCGCGAGTTCGGCGTGTTCTGCGTCGACACCACCGAGCGGGTCGTCGCGCTGACGTACGACGACGGCCCGCACCCCGAGCACACCCCTCGCCTCCTCGACGTCCTGGCGCGGACGGGCGCGACGGCCACCTTCTTCGTGCTCGGGCAGCACGTCGTCCGGTACCCGGAGGTGACGCGGCGGGTCGTCGCGGAGGGGCACGAGGTCGCGCTGCACGGTGAGGACCACCGATCCCTCCTCACGCTCGGCGACGAGGAGGCGGTCCGCCGGATCGGCGACGCCAAGCGGCGCGTCGAGGACGTGACCGGCGCGCCGCTGCGGCTCTACCGCCCGCCGTACGGGCGGCACACCGTGGCGCAGGCGCGCGGGATCCGCGCGCTGGGGCTCGAGCTGGTCATCTGGTCGGGCGACGCGCACGACTGGCTGCACGACGACGAGGACCGCATCGCGGGACGTGCCCTCCACGACGTGTTCCCCGGCGGGATCGTGCTGCTCCACGACGACCGGGCCGACCCCGAGACGCTGGAGCCGGGCCAGGAGCTGCCGCACTTCGATCGTGCGCGGGTGCTCGTCACGCTGCTGGACGGCCTGGCGGCACAGGGCTACCGCACGTCGACGGTCGGCGGCCTCCTCCGCGAGCACCGTCCGGTGCGCAGCCGGTCGCGCTCCGAGCGGCCGGCGTCGTGACGGCCGCGCCGGGGGGTGGGTGATGGTCGGGTCGGGTGTGCCGGACCTGAGCGTGGTGATCGCGGCGTTCGACGCGCAGGACACGCTGGACGAGCAGCTGGACGCGCTCGCGGGGCAGGACGTGGGGTTCGCGTTCGAGGTGCTGGTGTGCGACA